>Ga0075441_10000056_pt1 | contig 49674 bp, 45 predicted proteins | sample CoawatmetaG00DNA_FD_71582 | JGI IMG/M metagenome (GOLD analysis project Ga0075441, IMG submission 71582) | Marine microbial communities from the West Antarctic Peninsula - Coastal water metaG002-DNA | ecosystem: Environmental > Aquatic > Marine > Coastal | place: Atlantic Ocean: West Antarctic...
GCCATTATGTGAAGGGGTGCTATCGTTATTGCCGCAAACGACCCAAGGGTCCGATCTTGACGGGTGGGTCGACGATGTGACCTTGGGTGATCCGTTTGAAAGCTTGCGCGCGGCTAGCTTGGCAATGGCCGATGCAGATTACCGCATCATGCGTGTGACCGTGGATTTGGTACCTGATGCCCGCCAAGGTGAAATGATCATTTCTCTGCCCAACCATCAATCCGTAACCGTTTCTACGCCAGAAATTATGATTGACGGAACATGGGACAGACGGATGCACGCTGCCGTGTCTCAGGCGCCTGCGGCCTTGCAGGCGGTTTTGCACAAAATGCATCTTACTTTGGGATACGTGGATGGTCTCCAAGTCGGTGATGTTTTGCCGCTGTCGGGTGCCACGGTTGGATCGGTCAGATTGTTTGCGCCGGATGATGTTATGGTGGGAAAGGCCCGATTGGGTCAATCAGGAGGGATGCGGGCCGTGCGCATTCAGGCACCGCCAGAGCCAGAGCTGCGTGACATACCTGCGCCGAAGCCTGCCGAAATCGCGCGTGTCGACTAAGTTTGACTTGCCAGCTGGTCAAGTTGCCCACGCATTCCGCCAAGTTCGTATCCGGCAGATTGGGTCGCTTTGATGATGTCATCGGTTGCCATTTCACCCGCCTGGGTAAGTGACCAAACGATGGACGACCGAGTACCAGATGCGCAATAGGCCAAAACAGGCCCTGTGGCGTCATCGATTGCCGCTTTTTGTTGCGCGACCATGTCGGCTGTCAGCCCCTGATGGGTGACGGGAAGGCGCACAAATTGCAGGCCCGCAGCTTCGGTTGCGATTTGTATCGCGTTTGCCTGATGGCTGCTAGGTACCTCTTCGTCGGGCCGATTGCAGATCACACATGTAAAACCCGCAGCCGCAATCGCGGGTAAATCTGCGGGGTCAATTTGTGGGCTGACGGCAAAGGCGGGGGTGATTTGGCGGATATCCATTCCCGCTTTTACCGTCGCTTTTCCCATTAATCCAGCGCCGCGCGCAGTTTTGGTGCCCAAAGCATGCCCGACAGCATCGCAATCAAGAAAACGATCCCACCAAAGCCGCCAAAGCTAAGTGAAGCGAGTGCCGGACCGGGGCAAAGCCCAGCAAGGCCCCAACCAATCCCGAACAGTACGGAGCCCACGACGAGTTTACGACCCACTTTAGGGTCGGGCGCCGCGTCAAAGTGGTCGCGCAACACAGGTTTGCGTCCTTCAACAAAACGCCAAGCGACGGCCATTGGGAGGATAGCGCCGCCCATGACGAAGGCCAAGGTAGGATCCCAGTCGCCAAAAATGTCCAGCCAGCCTTGCACTTTTAGCGTGTCCGTCATGCCAGAGATCAATAGCCCTGCGCCGAACAAGCCGCCGACGATAAATGCCATAATATTGCGCATTAGATTATTCCCAATACATGTTTAAAGAGCACGACAGTCAGTCCGCCCGCGCCGATGTAGAACACGGTGGCAACGATCCCGCGCAACGAAAGTCGGCTGATCCCGCAGACCCCATGGCCTGATGTACACCCGTTAGCTATCCGTGTTCCGACGCCCACAAAAATACCTGCGATGGCGACCACCAGCAGATTATCGGTCAGATATGTGGGCTTTATGCCCATGGCCAAGGTCATGATCGCAGGCACGATGATCAGCCCTGCAATCAAGGCCGCTTTTTCGGGCCAGTTGCCCAAGCCGGACCTGTCCACAAGCCCTCCGATTATACCTGACGCGCCCATGACCCGCCCGTTTACGAGCAGGAATACGGCTCCAGCCGCCCCTATAAGGAGACCGCCGAGCAGCCCCATAATCCAATCTATTGGCATGATAAGTCCTTGATATTTATAGTGTGTTGACAGGAACTTTGAAGTAGCTCGTGCCGTTGTCTTCTGGCTCTGGCATATTGCCTGCCCGCATGTTGGTCTGGATCGACGGCAAGATAAGACGTGGCATGCCAAGTGTTGCGTCACGCTCGGTGCGCATGGCGACGAATTCTTCCATTGGCCGCCGTTCGCCGATGTGCACATTCAGCGCCTTTTGCTCACCGATGGTGGTTTCCCACGCGAAGTCATCGCGCCCTGGTGCTTTGTAATCGTGGCCAACAAAGACGCGGGTTTCATCGGGTAAAGCGAGGATTTTCTGAATGGATTGGTACAGGTCGGTCGCAGACCCACCGGGAAAATCGCAACGCGCCGTTCCGAAATCGGGCATGAATAACGTGTCGCCGACAAATGCCGCTCCACCGATCACATAGGTCAAGCACGCAGGTGTATGGCCGGGCGTGTGCATCACGTCGCAGCGCAATTGCCCGATGTGAATGCTGTCGCCGTCTTTGAAAAGCGCGTCGAATTGCGAGCCGTCCCGTTGAAAGGCCGTCCCTTCGTTGAACACCTTGCCGAAGGTGTCTTGGATCACCGTGATCTGATCCCCGATGCCAATCTTTCCGCCCAAGCGGTCTTGGAGGTAGGGCGCCGCAGAAAGGTGATCTGCGTGCACATGGCTTTCTAATATCCACGCGACGGTCAGGCCCTCGGCCTTTATAAAGTCAACGATGGCGTCGGCGGACGTGGTGTCGGTGCGTCCTGCTGCTTGATCATAATCAAGCACGCTGTCGATAATCGCGCAGGCAACCCCTTGGGGTTCACGCACAATATAGGACACGGTGTTGGTGGCTGGATCGAAAAAGGCTTTGACGGTGGGTTTCATGGCGAATCTCCCTTACCCGTTAACGATAAGCGTTTTGAAACACATTTCAATGTTGAAATGTGTTTTTAAATGCGGCAGGGTGTTTGCATGACCAAAGTAACATCTGATCCAATGGATGCCGCCGCTGGTGAGGCAGCCGCAATGATGAAAGCCTTGTCCAATCCGGGCCGCCTGCGAATTTTGTGTGCGCTTGTCCCGCAGAATTTGACGGTGAGCGAGCTGGAGGCAGTATTGGGCCAAAGCCAGTCATATGTGTCCGGTCAATTATTGAAACTGCGCGCTGAGGGTCTGGTCATTTGCGACCGTGATGGCCGGATCATGCGGTACCGGTTAGCCGATCCGCGTGTCCGTCCGATGTTAGAGCGGATGTATGAGGTATTTTGTCCGGAGCCGATATCAGGCGAGGACAATGCCTACGATAACCATCATCAACCCGATCATTGATACAAAAAGCGCGCCCATATTGACCGGCAGAATTTTGGAAATGCGTGCGCGCATTTCTGCGTCATCAAGTTTGGCTTTTTTGGCGCGTGCCACCATGACAATGGACGCCACGATCCCGATCACGCCCAAAACGGACAGCGCTGCCCCAATCCAAATTAACATGCCAATATCCCTTTTTCACACCAATCCCGCCTAGCTGCTTGGCGGGGCTTGCGCAAGGGTCGCGGGGCGGGCTAGGGAAGGGGCCAGCCAATTCAAAGGAGCCAGCATTATGGACAATGACGTGACAGAAACCACAACCACAGTTGCCGGCCAAGAGCTGCGCCAATTTATTGAGCGTTTCGAGCGTTTGGACGCTGAAAAGAAAGACATCGCTGACGCCCAAAAGGAAGTCATGGCAGAGGCCAAAGGCCGTGGTTATGACACCAAGGTGTTGCGCAAGATTATCTCTATTCGCAAAATGGACGCGAATGATCTAGCCGAAGAAGAAGCCGTGCTGGACATGTATAAAGCCGCTTTGAATATGATCTAAGATCAATGATCCGGCCAAGGATTACTGGCTGGATCGATTGCGTGGCAATGCCCGTTGCCCGCTTTTGTGCAGTAGGGCGCATGTTTTCGTCTTGACCATGCGCCTTAACTGACGCAATTTTCCGGTATGACGGACAACACTGACGCTATATTATCCCAACTGCCAGCGAAGTTAAAATCGGCAAGACAGGAAAAATCCCTGTCGCTTGAAGCCGTGTCGAAACTTTCTGGTGTTAGTAAGTCTATGCTGAGCCAGATTGAGCGCGGCGAAAGTAGCCCGACAATTTCGACGTTGTGGAACCTTACGCGCGCCCTTCAGGTTGATTTTGCCGGTCTTTTGGAGGGCAAAGAGGAGGCATCCAAAATCGTTGTTTTGCGGTCCGATGAGGTGCCGACAATCACGGTGAAAGAAACCGGATGCCACGTGCGTATCCTGTCACCGCCCGAAGATGCCGGATCGCTTGAGGTCTATGATCTGGCTTTTGAAGCGGGCGGCGTTTTGAATAGTCAGCCGCATTCCAAGGGGACACGGGAACATCTTACTGTCATTGAAGGCTGCCTAACGATCACAAGCGGCGAGGTGTCAGAGGTGCTTAACCATGGCGACACTGGCCGATATGCTGCGGATATTGATCATGCGATTTCGAGCAAGGACGGCGCGCGCGCAATGCTGATCGTTATGACTGAGTAAATCCGTTATTGCGGAATTATTGTGCGTCATGATATACGGCATTAAACGGAGGGCGTCATGACCACATCATTTTCACATCATATTGAACAGACACTTGCCCAGATTAAGGCCGACGGGCTGCATAAAACTGAACGCGAAATTACGTCGCCGCAGTCGGGGCATATCGCTGTTGGTGCGCGGGAAATCGTCAATCTGTGCGCCAATAATTATCTGGGACTTGCTGATAATCCTGACCTTATTGCGGCAGCAAAATCCGCGATGGACACGAATGGTTTTGGGATGGCGTCGGTTCGGTTTATCTGTGGCACGCAAGACATTCACCGGATGCTTGAGCACCGCTTGGCTGCGTTCCTTGGTCACGATGATACGATTTTGTTTGCTGCCTGCTTTGATGCGAATGGTGGATTGTTTGAACCGCTTTTGGGGTCTGAGGACGCGATCATTTCTGACGCGCTGAATCATGCGTCGATCATCGACGGCATCCGTTTGTGCAAGGCAAAACGTTATCGGTATGCCAACAGCGATATGGCTGACCTTGAGGCGCAATTGCAGGCTGCGCGTGCGGGTGGTGCCCGGTTTATTATGATTGCAACTGACGGCGTGTTCAGCATGGACGGGTATTTGGCAAACTTGCCAGAGGTCACGCGGCTGGCGCGCAAATACGACGCGCTGGTGATGGTTGATGACTGCCATGCGACAGGCTTTATGGGGCCAAAAGGCGCCGGGACCCCAGCGCATTTTGGTGTTGATGTGGACATTGTGACCGGGACGCTTGGAAAGGCGCTTGGTGGCGCAATCGGCGGATATATTGCTGGCGATCAGGCGGTTATTGATTTGCTACGCCAACGTGCGCGCCCCTATCTGTTTTCAAATTCGCTGCCGCCATCGATTGTGGCCGCAAGCCTTAAAGCGCTTGATATTGTTGAGGCGGGCGATGATTTGCGCGCGCAACTATTTGAAAATACACGCTATTGGCGGGCTGGACTTGAGGCGCTTGGTTTCTCACTGCTGGCGGGCGAGCATCCGATTGTTCCTGTGATGCTGGGCGAGGCGGAGACCGCGCAGGCCATGTCGGCAGCACTGTTCAAAGAGGGCGTTCTTGCTAGCGGTTTCTTTTTTCCGGTGGTCCCAAAGGGCCGTGCGCGCATTCGCACGCAGATGAGCGCTGCGTTGACGCGCGCTGATCTGGACTTTGCGCTAACCGCATTTGCGCGCGCCGGTAAAAATGTTGGGGTGTTGTCATGAGCAATGAAATGAAAGCACTTGTGAAGGCCAAACCAGCTGAGGGGTTGTGGATGCAAACTGCACCTGTGCCCGAGATTGGGCCAGATGATGTGTTGATCCGCATTCGGAAAACGGGGATTTGCGGCACTGATGTTCACATCTGGAATTGGGATGAATGGGCGCAGAAAACGGTGCCGGTACCGATGATTACCGGCCATGAATTTGCAGGTGAAATCGTTGAGATTGGCCGCGACGTCGAGGGGCTTGTATTGGGTCAGCGATGTTCCGGTGAAGGGCATCTGATCGGCAAGAATTCGCGGCAGTCACGGTCGGGGCGGTTTCATCTTGATCCGGCGACGCGTGGGATTGGGGTTAACGTGCAAGGTGCGTTTGCCGAGTACCTTCGGCTGCCCGCTTTTAATGTCGTGCCGCTTCCTGATGATATCCCAGATGAGATTGGTGCGATCCTCGATCCGTTGGGAAATGCGGTGCATACGGCGCTAAGCTTTGATCTGCTCGGCGAGGATGTGTTGATCACAGGCGCGGGCCCGATCGGCATTATGGCTGCCGCCGTCGCGCGTCATGCGGGTGCGCGCAATGTAGTGATAACGGACGTAAATGACGACCGACTTGAGCTGGCTGAAAAGGTGGCTGATGTGCGCACGGTGAATGTCAGCACGACCGATCTGAAGGATGTTCAGGCGTCGCTAAAATTGGCGGAGGGCTTTGATGTTGGCATGGAAATGAGCGGCAATCAGGCTGCATTTGACCAAATGGTCGGGTCCATGGTCATGGGTGGTCGCATCGCGATGCTGGGTATTCCGCCGGGTAAATCCGCTGTCGATTGGTCAGGTATCGTGTTCAAGGCGCTGACGATCAAAGGAGTTTACGGACGTGAAATTTTTGAGACGTGGTATAAGATGATTGCGATGCTTCAGAACGGTCTGGATGTGTCGAAAGTCATCACACATAGTTTTACCGCCAGCGACTTTGAAAAAGGCTTTACCACGATGAAGTCGGGCACCAGTGGAAAGGTCATATTGGACTGGTAACTGAGCCGGTAAAACGGGGCGTCCCTGCTAGGGTGTGATGAAATCCACGCCCGGCAGTTGCGCGATGAACGCTACGTCGTTTTCATATATCTGCGACAGTTCTTCAACCATATCGTCTGTCATGCCCGGCATATCTACATCTTCTTCGATTTTGTCGTCTTGCGCGTATTTATCCAAGAAGGCTGCGATGACGCGCCGCTTTTGCATTTCAGTTTTTGGCGGGTGTATCCGCAGGTAGTTTAAGAACCGGTTCAGGCCTTCATCAGACATGATTGACGCGAGAAGATCAAAGCCACCAGTGATTTTCTGGTCTTGATCCACGCCCGACATCGCCCGCATAATTTCTGCCCAGATCATTGGCGTGTCTTCATTGCACCAAACTGTCAGCTGCGTCATCGGGAACAGCCCTTGGATGCGCCGCACAAGATCAGACCAGCGGATCTGGGTCGGGTGCAGGCCTTGAAGGTATGCCTCGGGCGTGGTCGCTTTGGATTCGGCGAAGGCGACGGGAAGGAATGTCGCCGGATTACGCAATGCCAAGAAAATCTCAATTTCGTCATCTGGAAATAGCTGGTGCAACGCATGAATCTTTGCTTCTGCCTGCTCATACAAGATGCCGCCGTCAAATATGCGGTTTGGTACACAGATGAAATTGGCGTTCGACATGACAAGCCGCCGCACGTCTTCATCGTCTACGATTGCGTCGAGTAGAATGCCCCGCGTGTTTTCAGCTGGCGGCGCACCGTTCAGGTTCTGGATCGTTTCACGCAGCAATCGCCGGTATTTTCACGGGCCCGGAACCTTAATTCCATTGTCCGCAAAGGCAGATCCATTCTTAAGCAAAGACTTAAGAATTCTGTCGTCGTCGGTACAGTTTGCCCCGATATGTATAGCGATTTGCATGGTGCTCTGGCCGTTCTTTTGTTTTGTTGCTTCTATCATAGTCGGATTTCTGGACAGATAAACAGCTTTCCGTTAGGAGCCGGAATGAAATGACTGAGCAAATTCGTCAGATACGTCGGCCAATAGGCCGTTTATCCCTGCCAAGCCCTTGGTCGTTGGGCGCGTTGGCCATTGCAATCATGGTTTTGATGCCGATTTTGGCCGTTATCTGGTTTGCGTTGCATCCCACGGATAATATCTGGCCGCACCTGATTGCGACGACCTTGCCGCGTTATGTGACCAATACCGCTGTGCTGATGATCAGCGTAGGCGTCGTCGCTGCGACGGTAGGGACGGGGGCCGCATGGTTTGTTGTCATGTACACATTTCCGGGCCGACGCTGGCTGCAATGGGCGTTGTTGATGCCGCTGGCAGTGCCTGCTTATGTTGGTGCCTATGCGCTGGTTGATTTCTTTGAATATGCGGGGCCAATTCAGACAGTGTTGCGCGCCACGTTTGGCTGGACCAATTCCCAAGACTATTGGTTCCCTGCGATCCGCACCCGCGGGGCGGCGATTATTGTGCTGTCGGCTGCGCTGTATCCTTACGTGTATATCCTTGCGCGGGCGGCGTTTCGTGAGCAATCGGGTGCCGGATACGAGGTGGCGCGTGCCTTGGGGGCTGGGCCGTTTGCGCGGTTCTGGCGTGTCGGTTTCCCGCTTGCGCGCCCCGCGATTGCCGCAGGTGTTGCTGTGGTCATGATGGAAACGGTCAATGATTTTGGCACGGTTGATTATTTCGCTGTGCAAACCCTGACGACGGGTATTTTTTCGGTATGGTTGCAAGGCGGCAATCTGGGTGGAGCTGCCCAGTTGGCGAGTTGTGTGCTGACCATTATAATTATTCTGGTTACGCTTGAAAAACTGTCACGCCGTAAAAGCCGGTTTTTCGCAAGTGCGCGCAACGCGCGTCCAGTGGTGCCTGTGGCATTGTCAGGCGTCCGAGGGCTGATGGCGGCTGTTCTATGTTTGATCCCAGTGTTGATCGGATTTGTATTGCCAGTTGCTGTGTTGGCATCGCACGCGGTTGATGCGACCGAATGGGCCGCCGCCGATTTACACAAGGCGATCACCCGCACTGTTATTGTTGCCGGACTGGCCGCGATCCTGACCGTTCTTGGTGGCGTGTTCATGGTATACGGTGTCCGTTTAAGTGGGCGGCGATTGCCCGCTTTGCTGATGCCAGTCACCGCGATTGGCTATGCAGCCCCCGGTGCAGTGTTGGCTTTGGGTATTTTGGTGCCATTGGCTGCATTCGATAATTGGTTTGCCGACGGTGTGTTGGCGATTACAGGCTACGACCCCGGTTTATTGCTGACCGGCACAGGGGCGGCGTTAGTATTGGCTTACGTTGTCCGGTTTTTCGCGATAGCCCAAGGCACCGCGGACGCTGCATTGGGCCGCGTGTCGCCGAGCTTGCCAATGGCTGCGCGTTCATTGGGGCGCAGCGCGGGCGGTACCTTGCGCGCGGTTCATTTGCCGCTTGTGCGCGCATCAATCGGGTCAGCGTTGTTGCTGGTATTTGTGGATGCGGTCAAAGAACTGCCAGCCACGTTGTTGCTGCGCCCGTTCAATTTTGACACGCTGGCCACGCGGGTTCACGCCAAAGCATCATTGGAAAATATCGCAGAAGCCGCACCAGCCGCATTGATGATTACGCTTATCGGCTTGGCCGCTGTCGCACTGCTGGCGCGCGCAAATAGATAAGACGCGGACCGCGTTATACGTGGGCATTTTTGTCAATTTTCCTGTCACCGTTTCGTCTATTTTGTCGGAGCCTCGTTTTTGCGCCATTGTCCGCTTGACGGGACAGATTGCCCGACTTAGAAGCAGCGCACGTTCAGTCGTTTGGCTGAAATGGAAGATACGCGGTTGTAGCTCAGTTGGTTAGAGTACCGGCCTGTCACGCCGGGGGTCGCGGGTTCGAGTCCCGTCAACCGCGCCATTTTCCATTTTGTCACAGACTGCCGTAAAAGTGCGCGGTTGTAGCTCAGTTGGTTAGAGTACCGGCCTGTCACGCCGGGGGTCGCGGGTTCGAGTCCCGTCAACCGCGCCACTTTTTCCTTAGGTTTGAACGGTTGGGGCGCTTCCCCGTCGCTCCATTGGAGCGCTGCTTTCGGTGCCCCGAGGGCCAATTCCCCCGGGATATTTAACAACCTAAGAGTTTAGGTGGTCATTTCGTGCAAAATACGCGCCCATGACCGGATGCCTTTGTGAAAGCTGCTCAGGTCATATTTTTCATTGGGCGAGTGGATCGCGTCGTCGTCTTTGCCAAACCCGATCAGCATCGCGTCCATGTTCAGGATCGACTTAAAGTACGCAGCGATTGGGATTGATCCGCCGCAGCCGACATAGGCCGCCGCATTTGGCCACTCATCAGACAGTGCTTTTTTCGCTTGTGCAAAGGCGGGGTGCGTTGTGGCCATTTGCCCTGCGCCGCTGGCGCCGTGGTCTTTGTAGGTCACGGTGCAGTCTTCGGGGAGCTTGGCGTCGACCATTTTGCGAAAGTTTTCGCGGATTTTAAGCGGGTCTTGTGTGCCGACAAGCCGGAAGCTGATTTTCGCGTGAGCTTGGGATGGCAGCACGGTTTTGAACCCGTCACCAGTGTAGCCAGACCACATGCCGTTTACTTCGCATGTTGGACGCGACCAGATCATTTCGAGCGGGCGGCGGCCCAATTCACCGGCTGGTTTGGAGAGCCCGACTTCACCCAAGAAATGCGCGTCGTCGAATTTTAGGTCGTCCCAGCTTGCTGCCAATTCATTGGAAAGCTCTGGTACGCCGTCGTAGAAGTCTGGCACGGTGATACGACCGTTTTCATCGTGAAGGGCTGCGATGATTTTGGCCAAGACCCGTGCCGGGTTCATCGCGATGCCGCCGTACATGCCCGAATGCAGGTCAAGCGACGGCCCTTCGACGGTGAGTTCCTCGCCTAAAAGGCCGCGCAACTGGGTGATGATCGCGGGCGTGCTGTCGCCGTAAAGCCCAGTATCACAGATCAACGCGATGTCGGATGTCAGTTCTGCTGCATTTTCTGCCATGAACGGCGTCAACGACGGCGAGCCTGATTCCTCTTCGCCTTCAAAGAACAGCGTTATGTTGGCGGGGAGGGTGCCGTGCACTTCTTTCCACGCGCGGCACGCCTCGACAAATGTCATTAGCTGGCCTTTGTCGTCGGATGATCCACGGCCACGGATGACCTTGCCCTTGGCGGTGTCTTCGATTTGTGGGTCGAACGGATCGTTGTCCCACAGGTCCAGCGGATCTACCGGTTGCACGTCGTAATGCCCGTAAAACAAGATATGCGGCCCTGTCCCGCCGGAGTGCGCGACGACCATTGGATGGCCGGGGGTCGGGCGTTTTGAGGCTTCAAACCCGATGGATTGCAGGTCCGCCACCAGCCAATCGGCTGCTTTGTCGCAATCGTCTTTATACGCCGGATCGGTGGAAATGGACGGAATGCGCAGCAGATCCAGCAGGCGGTCCGTGGCTGCGGGCAGGTTGGTGTCAATTTTTGCGAGGACAGGATCGAGGGTCATGGGTCATTTCACCTTTTGAGATAGATCAAAGTAAGCCTAGCGCGCCTGCGCCATAAGGCCAAGCAGGGGGGCGACAGATTGTAGCGTATTGCTCGACTGCATTTGGCCCTATATGAGAGTTAGACTAATTCCAGCGCATGATATTGCGTTTGGCTTGTACGGCAAAGGATGCGGCCCTTGAATTACGATGCGATGCTGAATGATGCGATTGAGAACCTTCATACCGAGGGCCGGTATCGCACGTTTATTGATATTGAACGTGAGCGCGGCCAGTATCCGCATGCAGTTTGGACCCGTCCGGACGGCGAAAAGCAGCCTGTAACCGTTTGGTGCGGCAATGATTACCTTGGCATGGGGCAGCATCCGGTTGTTTTGGAAGCAATGCACCAAGCGTTAGACGCCACTGGTGCAGGGTCCGGTGGCACACGCAATATTTCTGGCACAACTGTGTATCACAAGCGCCTTGAGGCCGAGCTGGCTGATTTGCATGGCAAAGACGCCGCACTTTTGTTCACCAGCGCATATATTGCCAATGACGCCACGCTATCCACGTTGCCCAAATTGTTTCCAGGTCTGATTATTTATTCTGACGCATTGAACCACGCGTCGATGATCGAAGGTGTCCGCCGCAACGGCGGTGCCAAGCGTATTTTTCGCCACAACGATCTTGCGCATTTGCGTGAATTACTGGCTGCCGATGACCCGGCTGCACCTAAGCTGATTGCGTTCGAATCTGTCTATTCGATGGAGGGTGATTTTGGCCCGATTGCCGAGATTTGTGATTTGGCCGACGAATTTGGCGCGCTGACTTATCTGGATGAAGTGCACGCCGTTGGCATGTATGGCCCACGCGGTGGCGGCATTGCAGAACGTGACGGTCTGATGGACCGGGTTGATATCATCAACGGCACGCTTGCCAAAGCATACGGCGTGATGGGCGGCTATATCGCGGCATCGCCAATGATGTGTGACGCGATCCGGTCATATGCGCCGGGCTTTATCTTTACCACGTCATTGCCGCCTGCTGTGGCCGCTGGGGCGGCTGCATCTGTTGCGCATTTGAAAACCGATCAATCCTTGCGCGATGCGCACCAGACCCAAGCACGCATTTTGAAATTGCGTCTTAAGGGGCTAGGCCTGCCTGTCATTGATCACGGCAGCCACATCGTTCCGGTGATGGTTGGCGACCCTGTGCATACCCAGAAAATGTCGGATATGTTGTTGTCTGAGCATGGGATTTATGCCCAGCCGATCAATTTCCCAACCGTTCCGCGCGGGACCGAGCGGTTGCGGTTTACCCCGTCGCCTGTGCATGGTCCTGCCGAGATTGATGCGCTGATCGAAGCGCTAGACTCGCTTTGGTCGCATTGTGCGCTGAATCGTGCCGATATGACGGGCTAGTTTTTCCGCATGTGCATTAAAGTTTGCGCTGTGGTAACAACTTAGTAACGGAAACAGCATCTAAGATTCGATTCGACTGTTTCTATCGGGCAAAGCAGGCAACAGGACGACCAATGATCGTAAAAGGCTTCAGACGCGCGAAAGCTGCTGAGGATGTTGAAATTAAGGGTTTCGACGGTTTTGAGTTGCGTCTTGGTGACCTCATGCGCGGCGAACGTGCAACGATGGGCAAGAGCCTTTTGGATGTGCAACGTGAGCTGAAAATCAAAGCCGCTTATATCGCAGCTATTGAAAATGCTGATCCATCTGCGTTTGACACGCCAGGTTTTATCGCGGGCTATGTCCGGTCGTATGGTCGTTACTTAAGTATGGACCCTGATTGGGCGTTTGATACGTTTTGTCGCGAAAGCGGGTTTGTCACAGCCCACGGGATGTCTGCGGCGGCATCATCCGCAAAACCTGCGCGCCATGACTTTGGTGCGTCTGGCGCTGGCAAAGATATATTTTCATCCTCTGCTACCCCGTTTATTCCGGCGGGTGAGGCGATGTTGTCGCGTATTGAACCTGGTGCAATTGGATCGGTCGCTGTTTTGATTGCCCTGATCGGTGGTTTGGGTTTTGGCGGGTGGACCGTCTTACAGGAAGTCCAGAAGGTGCAGTTTGCGCCTGTTGAACAGACCCCAGTGGTTGTGTCCGACTTGGACCCGTTGGCCGGTGCTGCAAATGCGATTACGCAAACTGATACGCTTTCTCAATTCAACGCACCGTCGCCGGATGCATTGGATCGTTTGTATCGCCCACAGGCGCTTGAAGTGCCTGTGCTGGTTGCGCGCGATGGTCCGATTTCGACATTGAACCCCGGCCTATTCGGCACGTTAGCCCCAGCACCTGATGTCACGACGTCGGCCGCTGTAGATGACGCTGTGCGTCGTGCAATTCAAGTGAACGAGGGCCCGGTGCCAGAGGTTCAGTTGGTCGCTGCTCGTCCTGCATGGATCCGTGTCCGTGCGGCTGATGGATCAGTAATTTTTGAAGGTATCTTGGATGCGGGCGATAAGTTTGCGCTGCCATCTACAGAAGAACCAGCGACCCTGCGCGTCGGCGAAAGTGGTGCAATTTACTTTGCGGTCAATGGCGCTCACTTTGGTCCTGCTGGTCTAGATGGAACTGTCACGTCCAAGCTGGATCTGTCGGCTGAAAACCTTACCACAACTTATGCTGCCGCAGATTTGACCTCTGACCAAGGCTTAGCTGCTGCTGTCAGCCTCGTGGCCGAGATCACTGTCGAATAAATCGTCCTTTGCTGGTTGTTCCCACCCTGCTGTCTGAATAGGTACTGGGTATGATTTTTCCTGCCGAAGGCTGCCGTCATGTCGCTTAATCACATCCGTCCTTGGCGCAATATCGAGCGTCGCAAGTCCCGTCAGATCATGGTGGGCAATGTGCCTGTTGGTGGCGATGCGCCGATTACCGTGCAGACGATGACCAACACGCTAACCACGGATGTCAAAGGCACGATTGTGCAAATTCAGGCAGCGACTGATGCTGGTGCGGATATTGTGCGTGTGTCTGTGCCCGACGAGGCGTCCAGCCGCGCCCTTCGCGAGATTGTCTCAGAGGTGTCTGTGCCTATCGTCGCTGACATCCATTTCCATTACAAACGTGGGATTGAAGCCGCCGAGGCAGGGGCCGCATGTCTGCGCATTAATCCTGGCAATATCGGCGATGAGGCCCGCGTCAAAGAGGTCATCAAGGCCGCACGCGATAACAATTGTTCAATACGCATTGGTGTGAACGCAGGGTCGCTTGAAAAGCATCTGTTGGATAAATACGCCGAACCGTGCCCAGCTGCGATGGTCGAAAGCGGGCTGGATCATATTAAAATCCTGCAAGACAATGATTTTCACGAATTCAAGATCAGCTGCAAGGCGTCGGACGTGTTCATGGCTGCGGCAGCCTATCAGCAGCTTGCCGAGGCCACGGACGCCCCCATTCACCTTGGGATTACCGAAGCTGGCGGCTTAATGTCCGGCACTGTCAAATCGGCGATTGGCATGGGAAATCTGTTGTGGGCGGGCATCGGCGACACGATCCGCGTGTCGCTGTCTGCTGATCCGGTCGAAGAGGTCAAAATGGGCTTTGAGATATTGAAGTCTTTGGGCCTGCGGCACCGCGGCGTGAATATCATTTCTTGCCCGTCTTGTGCTCGTCAGGGGTTTGACGTGATCAGGACGGTTGAGACGCTGGAAAAACGCCTTGAGCATATCAAGACGCCAATGTCGTTGTCGATTATTGGCTGTGTGGTCAATGGCCCCGGCGAAGCATTGATGACGGACGTCGGCTTTACTGGCGGCGGGGCGGGGTCCGGCATGGTGTATTTGGCTGGCGCACAGTCCCATAAACTGAGCAATGATCAGATGGTCGAGCATATCGTCGAACAGGTTGAACGTCGGGCTGCTGAGATAGATGCGGCTGAGTAAGTAGCGGTCTGATTTTCACTGACACTGAACAATTAACCTAGCCAGCTATTCGTTGGACGTTGGAGAATGGACTAAGACCGAGCCATTTCTGCATTTGCGTCACGATTTCGCGGGTTTCGGACAACACAATGCGCCCACTATTTTGTGCTTTATGCACCGTATCCAACCCCATCCAGATCGCTGTCATTGTCCGAAGGCTGCATTCCGCGAACAAATCAACGTCATAGCCTGGATCTTTATAACATGCTTCGACACCCGATTGCGGGTCGGCAACGAGCCAATAGTTTTGCCTGCCAGCTGGCAAGTCATTGAATACAAACTGAAGACACTCGCGGTGCGCAGGGAGTGGGTCAATATTCAGCCCACGGTGCATATCCCAAATCAGAAACTCTGGGTCCAGATCGTTCAAAGACAGCTCGCTTTCGACCCATCTTTGGCCCCATGCCCCGATCCCCAGAACAATGGGACGTAGTTCTTCGCCAGCTTTGGTAAGCTGGTACTCTTTAGACCCGCTCGTGCCCCTGATTGACACGATGACGCCCGCCGCCTCTAATTCGCTCAATCTTTTTGATAGAAGTGCTGGCGACATGCGCGGCAGGCCACGACGAATGTCATTAAACCGCGTGCTGCCGCACAGGAATTCTCGAATAACAAGCGGTGTCCAACGATAATACAAGATTTCTGTTGCCATCGAAACTGGGCAAAACTGACTATATCCGGCACGCATTTATCTATCCCTTCGTCGTTAGGAAACTTGGTCTTTTTATCCAAACGCGGAAACGCCGTTTCACCCAAAACAGTTTCTGTTCTAGCGGGAATTGGGAATCACAGTTGTTTTTGGAGCATAAATTTAGAAACGTAACAAAAAATGACCTAAGTAACTGGTACCGCGCGTCAATCTGAAAACTTCGTTGATGCAGCAAAATCACGCCGATCTAAAAACGGCTGGCCTGATTCTCGCAGGTGTTTCGTCTGATCTTGGCGGTGGCGGGGCAAGTATCCGTGAGCTTTGCGATGTCCTTAAAATTATTGGTGGCGCGTGTGGCTTTACGGGGTTGGCCCTTTCAATGCACACCCACCAAGTCGCTGTTTCGGCGTGGCGTTGGTACAACCAAGAAGCTGCTCGCGATTTAGTAGCGCCACTTTTGCACAGGGTTGCTGATGAAAAAATTGTTTTGCTTTGCTCAGGCGGATCGGACTGGCTCGGTGGTTCTGGGGTCGCTGAAAGTTCGAAGGCGGATACCGTATCACGGCAAGAAAAGTGTTTTCGTCTGGCGCGCCAGCTGGGGACTTGATGATGACGGGCGTAATTACCGAAGAAGATGGCGAGCGTTCCGTTTTGCATTTTGATGTTCCAGTGTCCGCGCCTGAAGACACGATATTGGATACTTGGCGCACCCTAGGGATGCGAGGTACGGGATCCCATGATGTTAAAATTGATGGGCTGTTCATTCCCGATGACAAAATACCGATGCGCCGGAAGGCAGGGGAGTGGCATCCCGCGTTCTACGTGATCGCGACAATTGCGTTTCCGTTGATTTACTCAGTTTATCTTGGCGTCGCACAAAGTGCGCGCGACATCGCGATTGATAACGCCAAGAAAAGACCGGAGTCTCATCGCACGCAATCCATCGCCGGACGGACACTGCGCCTCTGGCACCTATCGCCGGGTGCGGACATGGAAAGAAACGGACGAGCTACTTGCCAAGTTGCAGGCAAATCGTGTTTTTGCCATGCTTGATGCGTTGCCGTGTGACACGATGGGTAAGTTCAAAGCAACGTCTTGCGGTCAGATTGCTCTCCCTAACACAGTTACTCCGCCATCTGTCGGTCGACTTGCTGTTCTTCGTTGATCATCGCCTGCAGGTGGTGCCGAAATCGCAGTTGTCCGCCGTCGATAGGCAGGTCAATATGCGGGGACGTCTTGTTCGCCATGCCAATTTGCACGGCATTAAGCACATCGCGATCCTCTTCAAACGCATGTTGGACGTCTTCTGTCATCATCTTGGAAAGGACTTCATCATCGGGGCGGATATTGCGCATCTGAAACCAATAGTACCGGGTTTTGCCAGCGGTTGTTGGCGTCATAAAGTTATAGCTGTCCATGATAAATGTGTTTTCGTGCAAAGGACCATCCGGCCCGCCTGTGCCCGCAGGGGTAAACACCGCTTTGATCAGCGCATGCGATGGATAGCGGACTTCATAGTGCTGAAGTCGGTCGCAGTTGCCCTCAAATTCCACGACCTTTTTGTAAAACGGCGCGGGCTCGTGATCCATCATCCAGCGGTGCACAATGACGCCGTCATCGGTCTTGGTGACGCGCAAAGGTGTGTCTTTTGTTGCGGCGGTGGCAAAGCTACTTTGGTGCACCCATGCGACATGGGTCGGGTCCAACAGATTGTCGCACATCAAAAGATAATCGCAATCCAGCTCCATTGCTTCGCCGCAATTGATGCCCCACGCTGGATCACCATAGTTTGCGATATCAAAAATATCATGCGGGTCGGCCAATGCCGGATTGCCCATCCATATCCACACCAGTCCGTATTTTTCAAACAAGGGATAGGCATGCACTGAAGCGTTTGACGGAATGCGCCCTGTTCCTGGTGCCCAAACGCATTGCCCCGCGCAATCAAACGTCAGCCCGTGATAGCCGCACTCAACAGTATCGCCTTTAATCCGGCCCTTTGATAGCGGCAGTTTGCGGTGCGGACAGGCGTCTTCAAGCGCTGATATTTCACCCGATGCGGTCCGGAATATGCAAATCTTTTCGCCCAAAACAAGGATCTGTTGCAGATCACTCGTGATCTCATGGTCCCAAGCGGCGACGTACCAAGCGTTTTTCAAAAACAACTGTTCAACTCCAGATTTCAGGTCATAGCGTGGGTCGTGACGAGGTATTATTGATCCGACCATAGCCCTCGCGTTCACGCAATAGGCTTGTCATCGCTTTGCCCTCGGATAAGTCCGCCAATCTGGTCTTTCGCGACTTTAGCCGCAACGATCAACGACAACATCCAACCGCTTGTCACGGCGGTCGCAATGCCCAACCAAACACCCCAAACGCTGAAATCCAGCACGCCGATAAATACCCAGATAAAGAACGCGACGCCGAACCCCTGGCGGTAGATACTGATCCACAGCGTCCAGATCGGCTTCTTGAGCGCCTGCAAAAGCGAGTTAATCGAGAACAGCATCATGTAGATCGGGAACAAGAATGCATCGACACGCAGATAACTTGAGCCAATACGGATCACCTCTGGATCGTCGGAAAACAGCGACATCGCCCATCCGCCAGCGAACAACAAGATCGGCGTGGCCACGATCGTCATAGCGAACCCTGTCATCCAACAGAACCGCAACGCGGCGCGCACGCGGTCAAAGTCCTTTGCGCCAAAGTTTTGGCCAGCAATCGGCAACAGCGCGCCCGTCATGCCCAACACGGGCAGCAGTAAAATCTGTTCGATCCGCAAGCCAACACCGTAGGCCGCGACCGCCGCCCCGCCAAATTCCTTCAGCGAAAACTGTACGACAAAACCAGACACGAACATGACCATCATGGCTGACGATGCGGGGATCAACTGTGCGGTAATTTGCCCAAATATATCGCGTGATGGCCGGAACGTTGCCCGCGCCACAGATTGCATCGCATCTAGCTTTAGAATGCGCGAGATGATGAACACCATAACGCCAGTTTGACTGACAATCGTCGCGACCGCGATCCCGTTAAAGCCCATGCCGTCCCAGATGCCGTCAACGCCGAACATCAGCAGTGGGTTCAGGCCGATGTTGACGAAAAACGCCACCATAAGGGCACGTTGCATGCTGCGGCTGTCGCCATGTGCTTGCAAGATGCCGTTGCCACCATAAGCTAGGAAAAATCCAGGCAGGGCAAAGATCAGCCAGCCGAAATAACCCAACGCCGCGTCACGGTATGCGCCCGGTTCCGACACCAGCGTGATCAGCACAGGGCCCAAGATCCAGCCGGCGATCATTAAGGCAACCGTCGCGATCACGCCGTAGGTTAGCCCTTGTGCGATGAAAGTCTGTGTCTGCGCGGCGTCCTTGCTGCCCTTGGCGTTACTGACCAGCGCGCTCAGCGCGGAACTAAGTCCAAACCCCACGGCCATCAGAATAAAGAACGCCTGAAACCCAATCGCAAGCCCCGCCTGCGCATCCGTCGACAATCGCCCCGCCCAGTACACATCAACGACGTTATACAGCGTGGCAAACAGCATCCCAAACGCTGCAGGGATCGCAATTGCGCGAAAATGGCTGGCCATGGAACCAGTTGTTAGGTCATCTGTTTGCATCAGGTGTCGCTCGCTTTCAGGCGCCGTTCCAACCAGCGCACGCCAGCAGATACGATGAGGATCAGCACCAGATATTCTAGCACTAGAACAGTATAGATTTCTAAGGGTCGGTATTCGGACACGACCAATTCATTGGCTTTGCGGGTCAATTCTTGCAAACCGATCACCGACACAAGTGACGACATTTTCATCATATAGACAAGCTGGTTGCCAAGCGCAGGCAAAATGCGCCGGATCGCTTGGGGCAAGATTACGTAACGCATCGTGTCGCGGTAGTTCAATGAAATTGACTGCGCTGCCTCGTATTGGCCGCGCGCAATGGATTGGATGCCTGCGCGGAAAATTTCGGCCTGAAACGCACTATCGCTCAGTGCGAGCGCCAGCACACCTGCCCAGAACACATTAAGCGTGATGCCCGACAGCGCGGGGAGGCCATAGTAAACCCATAAGATCAGCACAAGGATCGGCACCGCGCGCACGATTTCCACGTAAGTGCGGTTAAACATCCGCCAGCCGCGTTTGGTTGATAACCCGGGAAGGGCGACAAGCAGACCGACGACCACAGATATCAGGATCGCAGTAAGTGACATGATGATCGTGTAGTAGGCCCCACTGGCCATGAACTTCAGGTTTACCCAACCAGTGTTCGTCGTCGGGTCGACCACATACCAACCCCAATTGTTCGAGCAGCCCGACAAAAGCAAAAAGGCGGAGGCGAGGATCAGGAAACGTTTCATGTGCATCCCCCTCAATGGTTCAAAATTTGTTTAATGAACGCTGCAAATCGCTTGGATTTGGGTGCAGTGAACACGTCTTCAGGCGCACCAATCTCGACGATCTCACCGTTGTCCATGAACACCATGCGGTCAGCGACGCGGCGGGCAAAGCCCATCTCATGGGTCACAACAATCATGGTAATACCCGTGGACGCAAGCTCGGTCATCACATCAAGCACCTCTGCGATCATCTCAGGATCAAGCGCCGACGTAGGCTCATCAAACAGCAAAATCCGCGGCTCCATGCACAAGGATCGCGCAATAGCGACGCGCTGTTGCTGGCCACCCGATAATTGGCGGGGGAATTTGTCGGCCTGATCAGGGATTTGCACCCTTTCAAGATGTGACATGGCGCGCGCGCGGGCCTCAGCATCCGTGAGGCTGAGCACACGGCGAGGGCCAAGGCATAGGTTTTCCATCACCGTCAGGTGGGGGAACAGGTTGAACTGTTGGAATACCATGCCAACCGTGCCGCGGATTTTGTCCAGATCAGCGGGGGCATCGGTCAGCGTGGTCCCATCGACAACGATCTCGCCGGCTTCATGCGCCTCAAGGCGGTTGATGCAGCGGATCAGCGTGGATTTCCCCGACCCAGACGGCCCACACACCACAACACGTTCGCCAGCAGCCACATCAAGCGACACGTCTTTGAGCGCCTGAAAGTCGCCGAAAAACTTGGACACATTGCGCATTGAAATGATGGTCATGGGCGAGGGGCCTTTAATTTATACGTTAATGTGATGACATAAAACGAATTTCAATTTTCTCAAGCTGTTTGCATTCCCAAACCGTCGTGGCATCCTATGTCTAACGAATACATAGGAAGGGAAACCCATGAAATTCTTTAAAGTTGCCGCTGCTGCGGTCATCTTAGCGACAGGCGCCGTTCAAGTCTCCGCGCAATCTGCATTGTCTGAAATCTTGTCCGAGGGGGTGCTTAAAGTCGGTACAACTGGTGATTGGAACCCGATGTCGATGCGCAATGTGGCGACAAACACCTACGAAGGTTACGACATTGACGTGATGACAGCGCTGGCCGCAGATCTGGGCGTTGAAGTTGAATTTGTGCCAACCGATTGGAAAACACTCGTCGCGGGCGTGACATCTGGTCAGTACCACATCACGGGGTCAGCATCTGTGTCGCCTGCACGTGCAAAGGCCGCCGGTTATTCCGACAGCTATTTCTCGTTGGCGACCGTGCCGCTGACGCTCAAGACCAACACGGAAAGGTTCACCGATTGGGATGATCTGAACATGGAAGGCGTATCTGTCGCAGCGACGCTCGGCACTACGCAAGAAATCCAAGTGAAGCAGTATTTCCCCGATGCAACCCACCGCATCGTTGAAGCCCCAGCGCGTGATTTCCAAGAGGTCCTTTCAGGCCGCGCGGACGCATCCATCACATCCAACGTGGAAGCCCACAAGCTGGTCGCGCAATACGACCAGTTGATGATCGTTCCTGTTGATGCAGGCCGTTCGCCAACACCAATCGCGATGTTGTTGCCACAAGCCGATCAGGTTTGGATCAATTACGTGAACACGTGGATTACGCTTAAGCAAGAGCAAGGATTCTTTGATGAACTTGGCGTCAAATGGCAGTTGATGGCAGAATAATTTTGCTATCGATTAAGGTACATGGGCCAACCGTTCGCGGTTGGCCTTTTCATTTGAACGATAAGGCTTTGCTATGCTGACAATCTATTCGGTGCCCGTTGCGGTCTATTGCGCCAAGCTACGCATCATGCTGCGCCACAAGTCCATTGCGTTTGAACAATTGCCACCGCCCGGTGGATACGGATCAGATGAATACCGCGCGATTGTGCCATCAGGAAACCTGCCTGCAATGATCCACGACGGTTTTATGCTATCGGATTCTGAAGCAATCGCCGAATACCTGGATGAGGCTTTCCCAGATGTGCCGATGCTGCCGCGCACGGTCAAACTGCGGGCCAAAGCCCGTGAGTTCAGCCGATCCCACGACACTCGACTAGAACCCGCGGTGCGCGCGATCTATCCGCAAGTTGCCTTCGCGACCCGCGACGCTGACGCAGTGCGCGCTGGCGGCGCATCGATCTCCAAACACCTGTCGTCGCTTGGGTTGCTGCTGTCAGCCAACCCGCTTGATACTGGTCAGCTGTGGCTGTGTGACTGCGGCTTTGCCGTGACATTCGCGTGGATCAAGGCATTCGAGGATGCGCTGGGCTTACCCGTCGATTGGCCGCAGATTGTCCGTGACTATGACATTCGCCTGCAAGGGTTTCAGGTCGTCGCCGATGAACTGACCGCTTATAGGTCTGCGATGACTGCGTATCTGGAAAAGGCCAAGCCGCCCATGGCGATGCGAGACGCGGGAAACCTGCCGTAATGTTCAGCTATGCAGGGCCAAAGTTATCGGCATAAAACCGATACCAATTGCCGCCCATGATGCCCGCAACGTCCGCATCTGACAGGCCCGTGGCGCGTAACCCGCTCTGAATGTTGTCAAAATCACGGTTATCATTGAACCAGCGTGGCATCGGTGGGAACCCTGCATCGCTGGCAGTCCCTTCGCCGTAATCGATCTTTTTGGTCCAGCGCCCGACACGCATCCATTCAACAATGCTGTCGGGGTGATCTTGGCAAAGGTCAGTGCCGATCCCAAGATTTCCAGCACCAAACTTGCCTGCCGCATCTGCAATCATCTGGCAGAAACTATCCAACGTGCAGTCAGATTTCCCCGCCAAATGGTGTGGGTAAACGGAAAACCCTAACATCCCGCCACGCGATGTGACCGCATGGATCACCTCGTCTGACTTGTTGCGCCGCGCGGCGTGCCAGCTTGCAGGATTGGCATGGGTAATCGCGATTGGACGGGTCGAGATTTCAGCAGCTTCAATTGTGGAGCGATCCGCAGAATGGCTCATGTCTATGACCATGCCAACACGGTTCATTTCCGCGATAACTTCACGACCCATGCGGGTGATGCCGGGGTCTTCGGCCTCATAGCATCCCGTCGCAAGCAGGGACTGATTGTTATAGCTAAGCTGCATGAACCGTGCGCCCAACCGGTGCAAGATTTCGACCAAGCCGATGTCATCCTCAATTGGCGACGGGTTTTGGAAGCCAAAGATAATGGCGGTGCGGCCAGCGGCTTTTGCGGCATCGATATCGGCGGCGGTAAACGCCTGACAGATCAAGTCTGGATAGGCTTCAAACCAACGGTTCCACTGCTCTATATTCAGCACCGTTTCGCGGAAATTTTCGTGATACGCGATGGTGACATGCACCGCGTCCACACCGCCAGCGCGCATCTGGCGAAAGATTTTTTCAGACCAATTGGCGTACTGCAGGTTATCAATACGCATTAGAACGGTGTCCCGCTAGAGATATATGACGTCTTAACGACGGTGTAAAATTCGGCCGCAGCCGTACCTTGTTCGCGCGGCCCATAACTGCTGTCACCACGGCCACCAAACGGCACGTGATAGTCAGTACCAGCAGTCGGCAAGTTCACCATGACACAACCGGTACGTGCGTTGCGCCGGAAGTGGCTGGCGCGGGCCAGCGATGTCGTCACGATGCCAGACGTCAGACCAAAGTTGGTGTCATTGACCGTATGCAGCGCCTCTTCATAGCTATCAACTTTGATAACCGACGCGAGCGGTGCAAACATTTCTTCGCGGTTAATCGCCATGTCGTTGGTTGATCCAACAAAGATACCTGGCTGCATGTAATATCCATCATGCGGCATGTCCAAACGGGTGCCGCCGATGATCAATTCTGCGCCTTCAGCCTGACCGAGCACCGCGTAACGCAGGTTTTCGTTCAACTGCCTTTCCGACACGACCGGACCAATAGTGGTGCCGTCTTCAAGCGCGTGACCGACCTTAAATTTCTGCGTTGCTGCAACCAGCTTTTCCACGAATTCATCATGAACAGATGCATGTACAATCAATCGCGAAGACGCCGTGCATTTTTGTCCAGATCCACCAAATGCACCACCAGCCGCAAGCGATGCAGCAAGGTCGAGATCGGCGTCATCCATGACGGCCAAGGCATTCTTTGATCCCATTTCCATCTGCACTTTTGTCAAGTTTTGAATGGCAGCAGTCGCAATTCCCTTACCAACAGGCACCGAACCCGTGAACGAAATCGCATTGACCTTTGGGCTTTCGACCAGACGCTGACCAACCTCGGAACCAGCCCCCATGACAAGGCTGAACAGACCCTTTGGAATGTCCTGTTTAGCGATGATTTCAGTCAAGGCAACGGCGCTTGCAGGTGTTGCATTTGCGGGCTTCCAAATAACGGCATTGCCATAGCAAAGGGCAGGGGCGATTTTCCAGCTGGCAGTCGCAGTTGGGAAATTCCAAGGGCTGATAATGGCAACAACGCCGACTGCTTCGCGGCGAACGTCAATCTCAATATCAGGGCGAACGCTGTCTGCGCTATCACCCATTTGGCGGAGCGTTTCAGCGGCGTAATAGGTAAAGAACTGACCGGCGCGATAGACTTCGCCTTTGCCTTCAGCCTTTGGTTTGCCCTCTTCGCGGGCAAGCAATATACCCAGTTCTTCGGCGCGGGCCATCATCTCTGTGCCAATTGCCATCAAGACGCTGTATTTGCGCTCAATCCCGTAGGCTTCCCATGCACGTTGGGCCACTTGGGCTTGATCCAATGCAGCCTCTAGTTGATCTGCGCCTGCCTGCGCGAAATGACCAATCAGATCAGTCAAATCGGACGGATTGCGGTTTTCAACGGTGCCAACGCCTTCGATCCAGTCACCAGCGATAAAGTTTTTATGCAACGCGGTCATCGGTATTCCTTTGCTATGTTTGCGAACATTATGGCGTCTTTGCTCCAATTCAGTCAAACTCAAACAAATGAAGTATATTTGTGAAAAGATGAAGTAATGATCAAGCATGACATGTTGCGCCATTTCGTCGCCGTGGCGGAAACCGGAAGCTTGGCGGCTGCGGGCGCACGGCTGGGGCGGTCGCCGTCCGCCGTATCGATGATGGTCAAGCAACTACAAGACAGCCTCGGTGCGCCGCTGTTTACGGGGGACCGAAAATCACACCTAAGCCCACTGGGGCGGTTTGTGTTAGATCAAGCGAAATCTGAAATTTCCCATCTTGAGGCGACGAACAGGGCAATTACGAAGTTCGCGGAAACGGGCGGCGGGCTTATTCGTGTGGCGGCTGTGCCGTCAGTTGCTGGCGCGGTTTTGCCGGCGGCTCTCAAAGCATTTTGCGTAGGTTTTCCAGATGTGCAGATCGACTTGCGAGACATGGATTCCAATGCGGTGGTGCGGGGCGTACAGGATGGGATGTATGATCTTGGGATCGCGACTGCGCCAGCAAGCGCACCAAATGTGCAACGCGACGTTTTGTGCGAGGACCCATTTGGAGTGATCTGTGCGGCAGATCATCCGCTCGCAAAATTAGACACGCCATTGGATTGGCAGCACTTGGAAGGGCATGCGTTGATCATGAACCCGCTCGCTGTGACGCTCGCCGCGCCAGCCCTGCAGGACCGATTAAAACATGCGACCGTGACCGCCCATAATACCTTGTCGTTATTGGCGCTGGTGCAGGCTGGCATTGGGATGACGGTTCTGCCACGGATGGTGACCCAAATGGCTTGGGCACCGATTAAGTTTGTTTCGGTAAATGACAAAAAGGCATTTCGTCAAATCGACCTTTTGCAACCGCCGAACGCCCAGTCGTCCGCTGCCATTGGGGCGCTGGTTGCCTGTTTGAAAAACGCGATCGGGTAAGCCACTTCTTTGACTTTCATCATTTTTCTAAATCGTTATAGTTATCAGTAGGAACTGAAACCAAGAAAGATGTGACAATGAAAACGATCAAAGGTCCGGCGCTATTTTTGGCACAATTCGCAAGCGACGAAGCCCCGTTTAATACGTGGGACAGCATCACGCGTTGGGCGGCAGATTGTGGATACAAGGGCGTGCAATTGCCCAGTTGGGACACGCGGTTTATCGATTTGGAAAAGGCCGCCGCCTCAACCGATTACTGCGACGAGATTACGGGCTTGGCGGCGGAAAATGGCGTTGTGGTCACCGAACTGTCCACCCACTTGCAAGGCCAGTTGGTCGCGGTTAATCCGGCATATGATGTTGCCTTTGACGCGTTTGCAGCGCCGCATGTACAAGGCAATCCAGCTGCACGACAGGCGTGGGCAGTAGAGCAGGTGAAGCTTGCGTTGACTGTGTCCAAGAACATGGGCCTGACAGAGCAGGGGACGTTTTCGGGAGCGCTTGCATGGCCTTACGTTTATCCGTGGCCCCAGCGCCCTGAGGGGTTGGTGGATCAAGCGTTTGACGAATTGGCCAAGCGGTGGCGACCAATTCTAGATCACGCAGACGATTGCGGCGTTGATCTGTGTTATGAAATTCATCCCGGTGAAGACCTTCATGACGGCGTGACATTCGAGATGTTTCTTGACCGTTTGGGCGGTCATACACGGTGCAATATGCTGTACGATCCATCGCATTATGTACTGCAGTGCCTAGATTACCTCGATAATATCGACATCTACAAAGACCGGATCAAAATGTTCCACGTCAAGGACGCAGAATTCAACCCGACGGGTAGGCAAGGCGTCTACGGCGGCTATCAGTCTTGGGTCAACCGCGCAGGCAGGTTCCGGTCTTTGGGCGATGGTCAAGTGGACTTTCCGGCGATCTTTGCCAAAATGGCGGCAAATGACTTTGGTGGATGGGCCGTTGTTGAATGGGAGTGCGCGATAAAACACCCAGAAGACGGCGCCCGCGAAGGGGCGGCCTTTGTCCGTGACCACATCATCCGCGTAACGGATCGTGCGTTTGATGATTTTGCGGGTGGCGATGTTGATGTGGCAACAAATAATGCCATGCTTGGTATCTGACCGATCCTACGGGGTACATATTTAGAGCAACAAAAAAGTAAGGAATGATGCATGGCACGTATTCGTTTGGGCATGGTCGGTGGCGGCAATGACGCATTTATCGGTGGGGTGCACAGGTTCGCCAGCCGGTTGGATGATCGCTACGAACTAGTTGCCGGCGCGTTGTCCTCGACGCCGCAAAAAGCGCGCGCGTCCGGTGCTGTTTTGGGTCTTGATCCGGCGCGGACTTATGATGATTTCAAGGAAATGGCGATCCGTGAGGCCCGCCTTAAGGGCGGAATTGAAGCCGTCGCAATCGTGACACCTAACCATGTCCACTATGCCGCTGCGCGCGAATTTCTAAAGCGCGGAATACACGTTATTTGCGACAAGCCGTTGACGTCGACACTCCCTGAGGCGCGCAAACTGGTGAAGGCTGCGGAACGGAGTTCGGCCTTGTTCGTGCTTACCCACAACTACACCGGATACCCGTTGATCCGGCAAGCCCGCGAGATGATTGCAAATGGTGAATTGGGCGATATCCGCGTTGTGAATGTGGAATACGCCCAAGATTGGTTGACCCAAGACGACGATAGTAAACAGGCGGCTTGGCGCACTGATCCGGCGCAGTCCGGGCTAGGTGGTGCGACAGGCGACATTGGCACCCATGCGTTCAATTTGGCGGGGTTCGTGACTGGCCTGAAGCTTGAACGTTTGGCGGCCGATCTGCAGTCGTTCGTGTCGGGCCGTGCGCTTGACGACAACGGGCATGTGATGCTGCGCTACGCGGGCGGTGCGCGTGGCCTGTTGTGGTGTTCACAGGTTGCGCCGGGCAATGAAAATGGCCTGCGGCTGCGCGTCTACGGTGAAAAAGGCGGACTGGAATGGGCGCAAGAAAACCCCAACCAGCTTTGGTTCACGCCTTTCGGTGAACCCAAGCGACTATTGACCCGCGGCGGCGCAGGAACAGGGCCAGCCGCCGCGCGGATGTGCCGAATTCCACCAGGCCACCCAGAAGGATATCTGGAAGGCTTTGCTAATATTTATTCAGAGGCCGCGATCGCGATTGAGGCCCACCGCACAGGTGCGCCAGTCCCACCAGAGGTGCAGTTTCCAACCGTACAAGACGGGCTGGAAGGGGTGCAATTTGTGGATGCATGCGTGCGATCATCAAAACGCGATGGGGCGTGGGTCGGGCTGGCTTAACCGGCCATTTCCTTGACCATTTCAAAGTCATAGATCGACCGCGCAGTTAGCCCTTCGGCAATATCTTCGCGGCCTAACTCACGGAATTGACGCAGTATTTCAACATGCGTGTGCTCGGTGCCTTGGCCCCAATCAACGATGTTTTCATAAAGCGCGCGCGCCTCTTCAGCGCGGTCAAGGAGCATTAAGATACGGTCTTTCTGAGACATCAAGCGCTGCGATCCATGCGCCAACGTCAGGGCGCGATCAATCGCCGTTAGGGCGTCTTCAACACGGGTTTTATCACGGCGCAGCATGTCTGCATTCATGTGGTGAATTTCAACAAAGTTGTGGTCCATCTCAAACAGGCGATCGTGTAACTTGGCGCACTCAACACGACGTTTGACCTTCCAAAACCGCTGCGCCATTTCGGCCATATAGGCTGGATGTTCGCCGTGCATTTCAGCTGCCTTTTCAAGCTGCATCAATGCGGTTTTGTCGTCGCCCGTTTCAAACAAAACATCCGACATACGCTTGCGATAAATCGCGACATCGGGGGCCATTTCGATCGCAAGACGCTGGCTTGCAAGGGCCGCTTCAAAGTCGCCCGTTGCGCGGTGCAACACGCCTAAGGCGCTGGTCAATTCTGGGGTGCCATCCTTTTTGGAAAACGACCGTTCCAGCATGGAAATAGTCTTCAGGATCTTTGATTTGTTGGTGAACGCGCGGTTGAGCTTTTTGCCCATGCACATCCGCCAATCGCGCACGACGATATCCCAAGGGTGGAAATCAATCCAGTCGCCTGTCGGATGGCCTTTTGGCGCGAATTGGTTCAGCTCTCCCAATGCCTTTTTCCCGTTGGGGAATACGCCGCCTTTCTGGCGGACCATGGCAGGGTCAAACGGGTAGAAGTTGTCAGGTGTTAGAACACCTGCAGTCAGCGCGAGGTTTTAGACGCCGTGGGTCAATGGCTCTAATGGGCGGAACCATGCAGCGGCTTGAATGCGTTGATGGGCTGCGGTCCAGTTGCCTTCGACCAGTTGATTGATTGCCGAATAACAATTCACCCATGCCATTGAATCGTCAACATAAACAGGGCGGGCATAGGCCAAGTCACGGACTTTTTCACAGTAGTCCAGCTCGCCCGCAGACACCGATAATTCGCACAGCAATTGATAGGCAAATGACTTGTCTAGACCGCCTTCCATATAGGTCCGAATGATGCGTTTAGCACAGTTCGAATTGCCTTTGGCGGCCTGATGTTCGATCAAGAAATGTAAGCATTGACCGACGTCACCCATGTTCAAAAATAACGCGGACCTTTCTTCAAGCCGGTCTGTCATGCGGTCCATTGCGGCAGCTTGATCGTCTGCTGCCAGCGCATCTTGCACCGCATCCAAAGATGATCCACCAATAGCCATGGCTGTTTGGGAAAACGCCGAACTTGGCGGGCCGTAAATTTGCTGGCACCGCGACATTGCATAAAGCTCTAGGAAATCTCGGGCACCAGTGGTGAATTCCCGGTTGCCCAGTAAATCCTTGAACCCTTGCACACGGTCAGGGTCTTTTTCCTTCAGGCGGTCAACTTCGATCGGGGTGTCCGAGAAACACAAAACCTGCGCATTTGGATCACGCAAGGTGACATCCAAATGCTGCTCGTAAAATTCACGCGGGATGAATTTGTTGGGCCAAAGTTTGTTGGACGCGATCGGATCAAGAATAATGTCGCCACGGCGGATGTGATAGGCGGTCAGGGTCTTACCCGCGAACACGTCAACGATCTTGGTGACCATGTCTTGGACTGGTGCGGAAAACGTGAATGCATCAATGCAGCCGGGCAGGCGAGCGGCCACATCGGCCTCGTTTTCCCACGGCAAAACGGTCACGCCCATCGCGGCACCAGACAAAAATGACTTGCCCTTGGACAGCGCTTTGCGGAATTTGGCCTCGTCCCAATTGTGGACATCAACTGTCGAAAGGTCGATCAGGTCGTCGTAAATCTCGGACATGATTTCCACGTCGAAAAACCGGTCCACGATGTAATCTGGATGGAATATGAACGACGGATCGCGGACTTCTTCGCGGGTGCGCCCATGTGTGGTCCAGCCAACGAAATAGGGGACTCCGTAATCTTGGGCGACGCGCACCGCGTTAAGCATCGCAACGACACGCGCGCCCATGCCATCATTTCGGTGGGCAACGATGCTGCCTTCGGTGTCTGAAGCCTTCATTCTGCTCTGCCTTTCGGATCGCGGTCTTACGCCGCGCGTTAGCCATCACCATAGCGGGCGCACTGCGCAGACGCAAACGGGGCAGGGACTGTCTAGGTGCGATCTGTGGCGCTGATGTGACCGTTAGCGCGCTATTTTGCGGGCGATCTGTTCAGAAAGGGTCAACAAGGCACGCGCTTGGGCATCGGCGATGCCTGTGGTCCCCGACACTGTGATCGGCGCTTGAACAGCAAATCTATTGGTCGAGTTGGTAAAGTCGATCCCATCGCCGCCAACAAAGTATTGGCCTTCAAGATCAAAAATACCGTCAGCACCCGCAATCATGCGGGTGACACGTACGTCGATAGACACATCCGGCAAGCCCGCAAACGGCCACGGATCAGGGCCAATTTTGGCATTCAATATATCGCCCAAATTGCGTGCAAGCATCAAGGTCACAGCGCGCGACGGATCGTCAGCCCATAAAATACCGGCGTTCGATTCAATAAGCCCCTCTGGCGTTTCAATCGACAGCTCTTCTGCGGCAGCATAAGTCGGCAAGGACACAGTGCGGACCATCGCGGATCCGACAGCCGCGCGCAGGGTCAGCTCTGATTGAACTTGCGACATATCCAACCGCGATGCGTTGCCAGAACAGGCCGCCAACAGGGCCGTCAGGCCTACGAATATCAGTGGTTTCATCATGTGCATTACCGCCCCGTCAAAAGTGAACTTGGATTGCGCTGGATCGTGCGCGCCAGATTTGTGACCGCATCAGCGGCAGATTGAATGTCGCGCAATGTGCCAAGCGTCTCGGCGCTAAACCTAGATCTCTCGCCATAAGATTGGATCACGGCCTCAGTTTCGGACACAAGGCGGGTTGCACGGGCCGACAAGGCTGGCAGGCCCTCAACAGATGTCTCAACCGCAGCCGCAGCGGCACTTGCGCTGGCAAGGGCAGAATTTACGTTTTCAATTGCACCGCCTGCGCGGACCTCAGCCAAGAACAACCGCACCTCGTCCAAGGCCCCCGACAGCGATGCAGGCAAGTCAGCAGTCGCGTCGCTGCCAATCAGAGCGTCGATAGAATTCAGCGTCTGCGTGGCCGCATCAACCATACCCTCAATCTCGATTGCAAACAGCTTATCGGTCAGTTGTTCTATACGCGCGGTGATTGCGGGTAAATTGCGGGTCGCTTCTTCGATATTGGCGACGGCGACGTTAGCGGTTTGAATAGTCGCGGCCAACGATTGCACGATCTCTGCGTCGTTTGCGCCTGCTATGACCGTGTTCAGCCCGGCAATCGTGTCACGCATTTCTGATACTGCTGCGCGCAAGTCAGCGGGCACAGCTTGGACATCTTCGCCGCCAACGAGATTGCGGGCCTCATCAAGTAGGGCACTGACCGACGACGGAACCGCGCGCAAATCCTCGTCATTTGCCAGCCGCTCAAAGCTGCCCATCATGTCGATTGCACCTGACATCAGTTCCTCAATGGGCAGGTCGTTGATGCGTTCAAGAACGTCCTCTGCTGTGGCGGCTACATCTGTGATTTCGGATTTTGTGGTTGGAATGATGCCCTTGCCGTCGGCATCGCGGGTCAGAACGGCGGGCGGGGCGGTGGCAACTTGCACAAGTTCAACCTGCAGGGACCCGGACAATATATTGCCAGTGATCATGCGGGCGCGCAGGCCGTCGGCGACCAATCCGTCCAGAAATGCCAACGCATCGTCTGGCGTCGCATCGGTGCCAAGGCCAAGGCGGCTGGGTTCAATCGCCAGATTGGTACGCAGACGAATGGCCTGTTCACGCTGATCCGTGACAACCGCCGCGCTAAGGTCGGTGACAGTGCCTATACGGATACCTTGAAACCGGACTTCTGATCCGGCGGACAGACCGCGCACTGAGCCGTCAAATAGGACATCAATGTCCAAGACTTCGGCGTTCTGGTTGGGATTGGAATAAAGGCTGCTACGGGCGGTTTCTTCGTCAAAGAAGAGATCAAAAATTTGGCTGTCCCGCACTGGGCGACCGCCGGATACCACGGTATCAAAAGCAATACCGCCTTCGATCAATGATGCGATTGAATTGACGTCGAGTGACACGCCAGTCGGACCAAGATTTAGTGAAAACCCAGAGGTGTCCCAAAAACGGGTATTGGATGTAATGCGTTGATCATACGGATACTGTATAAACGCATCGACGATGACGTCTTTTCCGTTGAATGACAGCCGCGGCGTCCCCAAATCACCCACCGTAATCCCTTTGTGCAGGATCGGGGCGCCTTGGGACAACGCACTGCCATCGCGCGCGCGCAACGATATCACAGTCCCGCGTTGGCCTGAACGGGTCTGCGGCGGGTCTTCTAATCCGACAAATTCATATTGGGCAACGTCGGCTTCTGTGTCCCATGATCCGTCGATATAAACACCGCCCAAGACGGTATCGAGGCCGGTAATCCCGCGCACCGACACATCAGGGCGGACGACCCAAAACTGGGCGTCATCATCGAGATACGGCGCAACTGTTTTATCGATACGCGCATGAACCAGTACCTCTGTTAGACCTTCGGCAAATTCGACCTTTTCAACGCGCCCCACAATTACATCGCGGTATTTAATCACCGTCTCGTCGGCAGTCACGCCAGATGCGTTCTCAAAGCTGATCTCGATCAATGTGCCTTGATTGACATAGTTTGAATATGCGACACCCAGCGACACACTTAAGGCCAGCACAGGCACCAACCAGACAACCGAAATGCGCTGCCAAATAGGGCGCTTAACGGGGCGCACATCCAAGGGTGCAGGTTGAATGGTCTGAGTATCGGTCATTGCGGCGATTTCCTGTCAGCATCCCAGATAAGACGCGCATCAAAGCTTTGGGCGGAAAGCATGGTGAACACAACAGAAATTGCAAAGCTAAACGCAGCGATACCGGGGTTGATGGTGGCCAAACTGTCCAGTTGTACAAGCGCAGATAGGATGGCGACAACAAAGACGTCGATCATCGACCAGCGGCCAATAAACTCGACCACTTCAAAAAGGCGGTGGCTTTGGTGCTGGTTTAGCGTTGACCGACGCTGCACTGAAATAGCCAAATAGGCGACGGCCATAAACTTGCCGAGCGGGATCACAACTGATGCCACAAACACGACGGCCGCGATACCAAAGCTGCCGTGGTGGATCAACTCAAACACACCTTCGACGATTGTGCTTTCTGAATGATCGACAAGCGTATTGGTCAGCAGCATCGGATAGGTGTTTGCCGGGATATAGGCAATGATACCAGCTAACAGCCATGCCCAAACACGTTGGGTGCTGGTGTCATCGCGGCTGCGCAATCCGCCACCACAGCGGTCGCACACGGCCGTAGCACGGTCATGCACGCGCCCGCACCGCTGGCAGGCAACCAATCCGGCCTCTCGGGCCGTGATCAGCGGGGTTGCTGTTCCAGAGCCTGCCAAATCGAAAACCTACAAATTAATTGGTCCTTAAGGACGGTGATAACAACAAGGCCAGCGAAGGCCCAAAATGCGGGGCCAAAGGTCACGGTCGCAATGCCGGACACTTTGATCAGGGCAACAGAAACGCCCACAATGAATATCTCGGCCATGCTCCATGGGCGCAAAGCCTCGGCCAGACCAAACGCCGCCTTGGCGCCGCGCCGGATTGGGGCACCGCGCACTAGCGGGCCAATCGCGTAAATAATCGCGCCCAATCGGACCAGAGGCAACACCACGATGAACCCTGCGATCGCAAACGCCAGCAGCAACGCGATCTCGTCGTCAAATGCCATAACTGCCTCGATCACCGAAATACTGTTGTTGCGGCCCTGCAAATCAAGCGCGAGGAAAGGGAAACTAACAGCCGCGATCATCAAAACGAACGCGGTCAACGCAAGGCTAAGAACCTGTGCAATCGCCGTCGGTCGGGATGTCGCAATGACTAAGCCGCAGCGCTGACAATGGGCGCGGGCATGCACAGGCAGGTCACCCGCAAGATGCAGGGTGTCGCATTGCGGGCAAGCCACAAGATCGGTCAGCGGGGGCATGGCGTTTGGCAGCGCAGGCGTCCTTTGGTCAGCGTCACAGCTTGCCGCAACAGCAAACCTGATCATCCTCATTATATGCGGATATCGGGCAACTGACCATGGCTCAGGTCAGATGTTCCGGCATATGGCTAGTCTTGGCGATGCCCACTTAGCAACACGTCGCATGGCAGCGCGCGGGCGATCACATCGTGGGCATTTGGTATGTCGTTGCTTTCAGCGCGGCGGGTGGCAACAGTCCGGCTGTAATTTAGCGACAACCAGCGTTGGATCAGACGGGCGCGCAGTTCAGGCAGCGGGACATCGACGCGCACTGTGACATCCCAAAGCAGGGCCAAATCGCGCCATAGCGGGGCGTCGTACATCAGATAATTGCCTTCAACGATGACCACCGCATGGCCTGGGGTAACGGCAATGGCACCCGCTAAACTAAGGTCGCGAGATCGATCAAAACGCGGGAAATACACACCAACTTCATCTCGTAATGACTTGATAAGTCGTATTAAACCCAAAATATCAAAAGTGTTCGGTGCACCCTTAACAGGGGTCAGTCCTAGGGCGTCCAGTACCGTGTTATCAAGATGAAACCCATCCATCGGCACAACGATAGTAGGGCATTTCTGCTGATTTAGGCGGCGGGCAACCTCACCTGCAATTGTGGACTTTCCCGACCCCGGGGCGCCGGCGATGGCGACCACCAATTGCTGCGTGTTTGAACGCTGCGCATGAATGTGTTCGGCCACGATATTGACGTGCTCGGTCAGAGTGTTCATCTGCAATTGCCCCTTTTGGCTTAAGATTTCTTGAACGCTACTGCGCGGTCATAACGGCGCGCAATGCAATTCGGTTTAGATTATTGATTTGGGCGATGCTCCGCCTTGATGACCCAAATCAATAACGTAACATATTGTTATAAAATGCTTTATACATCAGTCACGCAATGAATGGCATTCCCATTGCGTCGCACCTAAGCTGTCAGGCAACAAGCTTAACAAAGGACTGCCAAGCGATGAACATTTTCGGACCCAGTTTGCGACTTTGGCGGCTTGTGGCACAGGTTTTCACGATTGTCGGGCAAAAACAGGTCAGCCTGATCGCGGTAGGGGTCGCATTCTTTGGCATGTTTGCGGTGTTTCCAGGTATCGCCGCAATCATCGCCATTTTTGGGCTTTTGGCCGATCCTGCCATCGTGTCCGACCAGTTGGCGCTGATGGAAAGCATCATTCCGCCCGACGCCTATGACATCTTTGCCAACCAGATCGGTCGCTTGCTTTTGGCCCGTTCCGATACACTGGGATGGGCGACGATTTTGTCGATCTTACTTGCGTTATGGTCGTCGCGGGCTGGGGTCGCTGCATTGATGAGCGGGTTGAACGCCATCGCGGGCACGCCGTCGCGCAATGGGTTTTGGCAAGCAATCGTCGCTCTTGCTTTGACAATAAGCCTTGTTACGCTGGCGATTGTTGCATTGTTGGCGGTCGTGGTCGCACCTGTTGTGCTGGCTTTTATGCCGCTCGCGTGGTCAACAGTGTGGTTGCTCGAAGGGCTGCGGTGGCTCATTGCGCTGTCGGTTTTGCTGCTCGCACTTGGGCTGCTGTACCGATTTGGCCCTTCCGGTCGGGCCCAGCGGGGGCGCTGGTTTACGACTGGTGCTGTCTGCATGGTTGTTTTGTGGATCGCGGCGTCAGTAGGGCTATCGTTCTACCTCACCAACTTTGCCTCCTACAATGAGGTATACGGATCCATCGGGGCTGTGATCGGCATGCTACTTTGGCTTTATCTAAGCGCGTATCTGATCTTGCTTGGCGCCGTTCTCAATTCACTTGTGCATCGCAAATCAGCACCCTACGTGGCGCCGCACGCAACGTGATGTTGTTGCAACAACGCGTTAAAAATCGTGAATGTGGTCGCGATTTGGCCCTGATTTGGCGAATCGCGCCACATTTTCCCACCAGAAATTGAGCAACATCGCAGATAGTGTGGTTCCAATGATAATAAGCACACGTCCAATGATGGCGGTGCATTGAGGCGGAGCGAGTATTATGGTTGCGATTGAATTCGTTGTTCGTGGAAACACGGGCGTGGTTGAGCGTGGGTCGGTTGCTGGTGCAGGCGGTGACACATCAATTATAGTCGGCACAGGGCAAGAAATATCCCTGAACCTGAACCAAAGTAACATTCTTTCATATGTGCGCCAGGGCCAGACCTTGCAGATCACATTGGTTGATGGGCAAACTATTACGATCGAGGGCTTCTTTAATCCCGAAGGCGTAGCCGAGAACGAACTCTTTATCTCAGCCAATAGTCAGCTGTCCGAGGTTCAGCTTTTGGCAAGTGAAGGCAATCTGCTTTTCGCACAGTATGTAGACGCTGATGATTACGGCAAATGGTCGCCAGACGACGAACTCTACTTCGTGCGCGGTTCTGAAGTTCAAATTGCAGGTGTCGAAGCTGCAGACGCGGGAGCTGGTATGTTGTTTGCGCCATTGCTCGGCGGCCTTGCTGGCTTGTCTCCGGCGGTTGGCCTTGCTGGTCTTGGTGCAGCGGCATTGGCCGCAGCGGTTGTTGGGTCTGATGATCCGACCGACCCAACCGACCCAACAGACCCAACAGACCCGACCGACCCAACAGATCCAACCGACCCAACCGATCCAATCGTTGTTTCGATCACAAGCGGCACCCAAGGTGCGGGTCATGTGGTTGATGGCGACGACTATGAAGACGGCATCGATATCGGTGGCACTGGTACGCCCGGTGCGACGGGTGTGATCACTGTTGGTGGCGTGTCACAACAAGTGACCGTTGACGGCGTTGGCAACTGGTCTGCGTCCTTTACGACCGACGAGCTTCCGGGTGGGGAATACGAAGAAGACGTTTCCATCACGCTGACATCTGGCGATCAGGCAGCAACCGCAAATGACGTGCTGGTCGTTGATACGGTGGCAGAAGTAAGCGTAGCGGCGGATATTGTCGAAGCAGACGGCGCCGTTAGCTTTGCAGAAGAAAGCGACGGGATCACCCGGACGGGGACCACGCAAGCGGGTTCCACGGTGGTGGTGACCGTCGATGGCATCGATTACGATGCGACAGTGACTGGCGGAACGTGGTCCGTTGATCTCGAAAGCGGCGTGATATCTCAGGGCGAATATGACCTAAGCGTCGCCGTCACAGCGACCGACAATCACGGCAACACAGCCACCACAACCGATGTTGTGCATATCGACACCGTCACAAGCGTGACTGTTGATACATCCGCTGCGGGTGGTGACGGTATGGTCAACGAAGTCGAACATGCAGCTGGCGTGACGGTAAACGGTTTGGCCGAAGCAAACGCAAGCGTCGTCGTGACGCTTGGGGCTATATCCCAAACCGTGGACGCAGACGCTTCCGGCGCTTGGACCGCGACATTCGCGTCCGCAGATGTTCCAACTGGTACGCTTGAATTGCCTGTAACGGCAGTGTCTACGGACGCCATCGGCAACACAGCGACAGCAACTGGCACCGTGCAGGTTGATACTGACCTCAACGTCGGGATCGATACCTCTGGTGTGGAAACGGACGGCGTGGTGAACGCGGCCGAACATGCAGATGGGGTCACGCTGACTGGCACCGCAGACGCAGGTGCGCAGGTGACCGTTGTGTTTGGGACCGGCACGCGGGTCGTAACCGCAGGGCCGAACGGGACTTGGTCCGCGGATTGGGTCACGTCAGAATTGCCAACTGGCGAACTTGATGCGCCCGTCACAGTGCGGGCCACTGATAGCGCGGGCAACGTGGCCACAACATCTGGCACCGTGGCAATCGACACCGTGATCGATGCAACAATCGATACCTCCGGTCTGGCAACAGACGGGATAGTGAACGGGGTTGAACATGCAGATGGGATCACTCTAACAGGCACAGCCATTGGGGCGGATACGGCATCCATTAACCTTGGTGGGGTGCTTCAGCATGTGAACGTGGCCGCCGACGGCAGCTGGTCGGCTGATTTCGCATCAGGCGATTTTGCCTCGGGTGAAACCAGCATTCCTGTCACCGTGCGGTCGTTTGATGCCGCAGGCAATAGCGACACAGCATCGAGCACGGTTGTGGTCGATACTTACGTCAACCGGCTTGATAACGTGGGCGTTGTCGAAGGTGACGACGTGGTCAACATCGCCGAAGCCAGCAACGGGATCACCCTGCGCGGCGTCGTTGAAGAAGGCTCCACCGTGATGGTCGAATTTGAGGGCACCACACGCAGCGCATCAGTTGATGCAGATGGCAATTGGTCCGTTGATTTCGCAGCCTCTGAAATTCCGGGTGGCACCTACGACACGGTCATGAACATCAGTGCAACAGACGCGGCTGGTAACGTGGCGTCGATCACGGACACCTTTACCGTTGATCAAGACGCCCCCGAAACAGCCGACATCGAATCCGTCACAACAGCAGATACAGTGACGCGTGGGTTCTCCATGTTGAACGTAGACGACGGAACATCTGTAGATGTGACTGAATTTGTCAACGGATCAGATGATGCGGCAACGGACGTGGCAGGGGGCTCTTATGTGAACCCACTGAACGGCGAATTGCAGCACCTGTTTGATACTGGCGCAGAAGTCCCAGACGGCAGCCACCTTGTGGTCACCAAGGGCGATGCGGCTGGGAACAACACCTCCACTTTGGTTGTCCTCGACGGTGACGGCAATTCCGTTGTGGATATGTCTTCGGCTGCACTCGGTGACTTTAACATCGGTGCAATCGATCTTGAATTTGCAGACGATAGTGCGTTGACTTTGTCCGTGTCGGACCTTCAAGCCTTGTCCGACAATGACAATTCGCTGGTTGTTCACGGCGGCACTGATGACACGCTGACGCTGAACGGCGCAGCCACGCAGACAGGCACGCAAACGATCAACGGCCAAGACTACGACGTCTACACCGTTGGCGACGCAGCAGCAGAACTGATCGTCAGCCAAGATATAGATTTCTATCAGTCGGTTATCTAATTGAATGCGAACATGGGCCGGTTTGATCTGGCCCGTGACCCCTTTGAACAATAATAATAACGGCGGGGCAGGCGTAGTGTATCTTCGGGACGGTTTCAAAGCCACAGTGGCGCTAAGCGCAATCTTGACGTTGTCAGGTTGTCTGGACATGGATGCGGTCGCACGCAGCCCATTGTCGATGCTTGGGCTTGGCGGCGATAACGCCGCACCCGTAACGGCAGCGCTTGATCCGGCTATGCAAAATGGCACCCAATCCGACATCATCAACGGCCTGCTGAACCGACGCTCGATGCTCGGCGAGGGGCCGTATACCCAAGTGGCCAACGCTGTATTGGCCGCGAACTCGCGCGCCGCAGAGGCCGATTTGCGCGCCGCCAAACTGCGCGCCGAAGCCCGCGCCAACAACTGGCTACCAACCTTGGGGCCATCTGTATCACTCACATCACTTGGCGCCGTGGTAACGTCCATGGTCGTGGAACAAGTCCTGTTCGACAATGGCCGCAAAAAAGCCGAACGCGATTATGCGGCCGCCGATGTCGAAGTCGCCGCCGTGGTCTTGGCGCAAGACACCAACGACCGCGTGCTGTCCGCATTAGAATTATACCTGTCCGCCCAAGCATCAACTGCGCGCGCAAACGTAAGCCAATCTGCAATGGAACGGATGCGCCACTTTGAATACGTCATGTCCGAGCGGGTCAAAGGCGGCGTTTCATCGCGCGTAGACCTGCAAATCGTGCAACAAAAACTAAGTCAGATGCAGTCCGACATGGCGTCTGATTTCGAGGCAGCAGCAGGTGCAATGTCCGAGCTAAATGCGATGTCCTCGACACCCCTGTCTGGCACGACAGGGCTATCACCACTGACCGACAGCAATTCTGACGTCACACCATTATCGGTGATGAAAGCCCGCGCACAAAGCGACCGCGCCGTCGCCGAAGCCACCGCCGCGCGCGCCGGTTTCCTGCCCAGCCTAACAGCAGGCGGGACGTTGGGAAAAAACGGGTCCGGCATCGGCCTTGGGCTTGGGGCTGCCAACGGTATCGGCTTTGGCATGGGCGCATCCTTGCGGGCAATTGACGCGCAAAAAGCAGCGGCGGCATCCCGTGTCGGTCAGGTCCAAGAAGACGCCAACCGGTCCTTGCGGGCCTTGGAAGGCGAGCTGGCATCACTGCAACGCCAAGGCACACAAGCGCAATCATTGGCCGCGCAAGCCTCTGATAACTATGAAATTTACGCAGCCCAGCAACGCGAAGGCCAGCGCGCCGTACCTGATGTTGTCGGTATTTTTGAAACCAAAGTCAGGACCGAGCGCGAAGCCGTTAGCCTGAAATATGAAGTCGCCCGCGTGCAGCTCAAAATCGCCACCATTAAAGGTGCGCTTGTGAACGGGGACCAGATATGAAGGGACCCGTTCTGTCGTTTGACATGAATGCGACACGCGGCGCAAAGCTGGTCAAAACTGACCCCGTAGCGGAACCTGCTGCCAACGATGCGCCACCGCCAACAGCACGGTTTTCACAAAAAGCCGTCGCGCGCGCCGAAGTCGCCTCGCTTTATGCGGGGCTTTTGGGCGTTGAATTGCAACGCACCGACCTTCTGGAACGGCTGACCGCGGACAGCGGCGAAGACCTGTCATCGGACGCGATTGCCGCCGCATTGTCCAATGTCGGGCTGATCACCAAAGTCAGCAAGGCTCGCAATATTACCAGCAAATTATGGCCAGCTTTGGCGGAAATGACATCCGGTCAGGTCATCCTTGTGATGCACCAAGAAGACGACATTCTGACGATCTATGACACCACGCAAACGGGCAATCAGGCCGAAGTACCTGTCGCCGAATTCGCGCCTGTATTTGCAGGCCACATCATTCGCGCCGATGTCGCCGTCGAAGAACTGGCGCGCCGGCATGCCAACAAAGGCGAAGCGGAACATTGGTTCTGGGGCAAGATAAAATCCTACCACCGGATCATTTTTGAAGTCGCGCTAGGATCGTTTGTTGCCAACCTGTTGGCCGTCGCCGTGGCGCTGTTTTCGTTGCAAGTCTACGACCGCGTCATTCCGCATCAATCCACCGCCACGCTGTGGGTGCTGGCCATCGGTGCCGGTTTCGCAATGCTCCTCGAGGCGTTTTTGCGCATCGCGCGCGCACGTCTGATGGACGGTGCAGGGCGGCGGATTGAGTTGCAAATCCAAGAATTACTGATGGACAAATTGCTTGGTATGCAATCGGGTCAAAAGGGGCAAACGCCCTCTGGTACTTTCGCCGCTGTGCGCGATTTTTCTGCCATCCGCGAGTTTTTCACAGCCTCCACCATTGGTACATTGACCGACCTGCCGTTCATCGTTCTGTTCCTCGCACTTGTGGCCTCAATCGGTGGCAACGTGGTTTGGGTGCTGTTCATCGGGGGTATCTTAATGGTGCTGCCATCGTTCTTTATGCAAAAGAAAATGATGGAATTGACCATGGCGACGCAAGGGGCATCAACAAAATCCAGCCGCTTGCTGCACGAGGCGATCTACGACGCCGACACCATCAAAGCACAGCGCGGCGAAGACCGGTTCAAACGCATTTGGTCCGAACTGACCGCCCTATCATCGCTCGCCACATCAGAGCAACGCAAACTTGCCACTACCCTGACATTCTGGTCGCAAGGGGTGCAGCAGGCGACCTATGTGTCGGCCGTCGTCGTGGGCACGTTCATGGTGTTCCAAGGGCAGTTCACCGTCGGAACGATCATTGCGGTCGGCATTCTGACCAGCCGAACATTGGGGCCACTGACGCAACTTGCAGGGACACTTGCACGCTGGTCCAACGTAAAAGCCGCGCTCGAGGCGCTAGATAAGGTCGCAGACGCTCCGCAAGACATGGAAGATGGGCGCACATACCTGCGCCGTGAGGTCATCTCAGGCGAATTTAAATTGCGCGAACTGACCTATTCATATGACGAAGAAAGCGGAGCAACGATCGATATCCCCGCACTGACGATCAAAGCGGGCCAGCATATTGCGATCCTCGGGGCCAACGGATCCGGCAAATCGACGCTGCTGAAAGTGCTGTCAGGCTTGCACCGGCCCACGTCTGGGCGCGTGTTGATTGACGGTGTTGATATGGGCCAAGTCATGGCGCGCGACCTGCGGCGCAGCATCGGATATCTCAGCCAAGAAGTACGCCTGTTCGCGGGCACTCTGCGTGAAAACCTGAACCTAACGTTGCTGGAACGCGATGATGAACGGCTGTTGGCATCGCTTGATTTCGCAGGGCTGGGGCAGTTTGTGCGCAACCATCCCAAAGGGCTTGATCTTGAAATTCGCGATGGCGGCGAAGGGCTGTCCATCGGGCAACGCCAGTCCATCGGTTGGTCACGGCTTTGGCTACAAGACCCGCGCGTTTGCCTGTTGGACGAACCCACTGCGGCGCTGGACCAGACATTGGAAGCAACGCTCGTGAGCCGGTTGGAGACTTGGCTCAAGGGGCGCACTGCAATCATTGCAACGCACCGCGTGCCGATCCTGCAACTGACTGACCGGACCATGATTTTGCAAAACGGTCGTCTGACCGTCGACGGACCACGCGACCAAGTTTTGGCCCATATGCGCGATAAGAAAAAGGCGGCAAGCTAATGGCAACCATCGACGCTGAATTCTCGGGGCGAATGCGCGGGTCCTCCATGACGATCTGGCTTGTGGGCGCGACGGTGCTTATCTTTTTGCTTTGGGCTAAATTCGCGTCTTTGGACGAAATCGTGCGGGCCAACGGCGAACTTGTGTCGGCGTCACGGCCCCAGATCATTCAGAACCTTGAAGGCGGCATTTTGGCCGAACTCTTAGTTTCTGAGGGGGACATCGTGCAACCGGGGGACGTGCTGGCACGGCTGCGCGGCACTGGATTCCTGACCTCTGTGGCTGACCTCGAAGATCAGATTTTGTCGGCAGAAATTCGGCGCTTGCGGCTTGAAGCGGAAATCGGCGGCGCATTTGAATTTTCGGTCCCCGTGGCAATCGCACAGCGCAGCCCGAATATCGTGGCATCCGAGCGGGCATTATTGAATGCGCGTCAGTCTGATTATTCCAGTAAGGTCGAGGGCGCGCAGCGCGTGAAAACTGAAACTGCGCGAGAACTCGCGCTGATGGAAGACATGCTGAAGCGTGAAATCGTGGCCCTCGTGGAAACCACTAAAGCCCGCAAGGCAAACGCTGACGCTGATATCCGCTATAATGAGATCGTAACAGGGGCAGAATTGGACCGTGCGCGCGCCTATTCGGATACGCTACAAGAACTGGCTCAACTGAGCCAAAATCTACGCATGGCCAATGATCAGTTGCAGCGCACGGTGATCACGTCGCCGATGTGCGGGATCGTGAATTCGCTTGGCATTACGACCATCGGTGGTGTCGTGCGTCCCGGGGAAGAGATCGCGCAGATTACGCCGCTTGGTGATGAATTATTTATTGAGGCACAGGTCAAGGTCGCGGACATAGCCAACGTGATCCCAGGACAAACCGCGACGATCAAATTTAGCGCCTATGATTATACGATCTATGGCAGCCTGTCGGGCAAGGTGCAGTTCATATCGGCTGATACGTTTAAAGACGAGCGTCGCCCCGATATTGCGCCGCACTATAAGGTGACGTTGGAAGTTGATCTGACGAACCTAGACGCGCGCCAAAGTCAGATCGCGATCCGACCGGGTTTGCAAGCATCGGTAGAATTGCACACAGGTGAAAAGACCGTGCTGCAATATCTGACTAAGCCGCTGTACCGGTCACGCGAGGCGCTACACGAACCTTAAGAATGATGGGTTAAAACCCATCCTACAAAGTACTGTTCGCGCTGTTTCTTCAGGTTACCGCCGCGCGGGTTTTAAATTGTTCTTGGTCCCATGTCCGGTTGGCCATGATGTCCGCAAGAGTTTCGACAGCGCGGTTGATGTCACTTTCGTCCAAATACAGCGGTGTGACCCCGAACCTAATGATATCAGGCGCGCGGAAATCTCCGATGACGCCTTGTGCGATGAGCGCCTGAATGATCGCGTACCCTTCTGGGTGATGGAACGATACTTGGCTGCCGCGCGCGGCCCCGTCGCGTGGTGAGGCCAACCGCAGATCGGGGCATTTGGCTGCAACTCCGGATATGAGTATTTCGGACAAAGCGAGGGCGCGGGTGCGCACGTCGTCCATGTTCACATCGTCCCAAACGTCCATTGCTGCTTCGAGGGCGGCCATTTGAAGAACTGGCGGTGTGCCAACGCGCATGCGTTCAATGCCGGTGCCTGCCACATATGTTGGATCAAACGCAAAAGGGGCTACGTGGCCGAGCCAGCCTGACAATGCCGGTTGGGTCTGGTCGATGTGGCGTGGTGCAACGTAGATAAATGCCGGCGCACCGGGGCCGCCGTTGAGATACTTATAGGTACAACCGACCGCAAAATCCGCATTGCAACCAGCCAGATCAACGGGGATCGCGCCCGCCGAATGTGCCAGATCCCAGACTGTAATGATTCCGCGTGCCTGTGCGGCCTTGGTCAATGCTGCCATGTCGTGCAGCCGCCCTGTCCGGTAATCGACTTGGGTAATCATCAGGACAGCGACGTCGTCGGTCAACGCGCACATTACGTCTTCGGGTGCGACTGTGCGCAATTCATGCCCGCGCCCCAGCGATTTGATCAGTCCTTCAGCCATATATAAATCGGTGGGAAAGTTGCCGGTGTCTGACACGATCACGCGGCGATCAGGGTTCAAGTCAAGGGCAGCCGCGAGGGCTTGGTAGACTTTGATCGACAGCGTATCGCCTAGAACGACATGCCCTGCCTCGGCGCCAATAAGCCGCCCGATGCGGTCGGCCAGAACAGTTGGTTGCGCCATCCATCCCGCCTTGTTCCAGCCGGTAATCAGCATGTTACCCCATTCGGCAGTCACGGTCTGTGCGATCCGTGCTGTGACCGCAATTGGCAGGGGTCCTAGCGAGTTCCCGTCAAGATAGATCGTTCCGTCAGGCATGTGAAAAAGGGCTTTGGTCGCGGCAAAATCGGTCATAGGCCGATCCAAACCGTAACAAGCGCGAGCAACGCGGGAATAGTCTGAAAGATCAGCGCAGGTTTAATTCCGCAATATGCAGCGTAAAGCCCAGCCACTGCAACGCAAGCCAACAGGTAGACTGTCATTGGCACATTGCCGATAATCAATGCCACGATCAGTCCGGCAGCTAAGAACCCATTATACAATCCTTGGTTGGCGGCCAATCCGCGCGATTGAGCGGCGAATTCGGCGGTGGTGCCGAATATTTTGCGGGTCCTCGGGGCCTCCCATTTGACCATCTCCAAATAGAGGAAATAGAAATGCACGGCGGCAACGATAACCGTCAGGATCAGCGATAACATTAGATTTGACCTCCAGATATTTGAATTGTTTGACCATCGATTGAGCGGGCACCATCCGAGCAAAGCCACATCGCTGCGGACGTCGTCTCATCAACTTCTAGCAGGCGGCGATGCCGGTTACCCTTGGCAATGATGGCGACAGCACCGGCTTCATCGGTATCAAAGCGACGCATCAGACCAGGGATTTGGTTGCGAACGATGTCGGTGTCCACATATCCGGGGCAAACCGCGTTGAACGTGATTGGCGTGCGCATGTATTCCTCGGACAGGCCACGGATCAGGCCGATCACACCATGTTTGGTCACCGTATAAGGGACCGCGTTCTTAAGCCCGCGCACACCCGCAATTGAGCTGATAACAATCATGCGGGCAGGCATATCAGCGGGCAGGGTGGCCATCGCCGCTTGGAACGTCAGGAAAACGCCGTCCAGATTGGTCGTCATTGTGCGGCGCCAATCGGCAAGGGTCGTGGTGGCAAATGGGCCGCCTTCTGCGATCCCTGCGTTGGCCACGCAAATCTGGATAGGGCCACGGGCATCTGACGCGGCTTTGATCCCGTCGCGAACAGGCGCCTCGTCATCGACGTCCATCACCAATGCGTGCACGTTGGGATGGGCATCCGCCACAGCGGCAAGCTTATCGGCACGGCGGCCCGTAATAGTGACCTGCGCACCGGCGTCGGCCAACGCGCGCGCGATCCCTGCGCCGATTCCAGAACCACCGCCTGTGATCAATGCATGTTTGCCTGCGTGTTCCATTGCGCTCTCCTTGTTGATCGCCATGCTAACGTCACGGGCAGCAGGCACAAGAGACCGCCGCGTGAAAACGGACCACCGCTTGCGACCACATGTCGCTTCGTAAGCGCCATCGCTTGCGTAATATTATTGCGCGGGCTACGCATGCTCCACTGCAAAATCGCGTAGGAGGGTTATCGATGAAAATCGGATCACCAAAAGAACAGTTTGACGGCGAGAATCGCGTGGCAATGACGCCCGCATCGGCCAAAGACTTACAAAAACTCGGATACGACTGCGTTATCGAATCCGGTGCTGGGGCGGCCGCTGGCTTTTCTGACAAAATGTATAAAGACGCTGGCGTGGAGGTCGTGAAAACCGGCACTGCGCTATTTAAGGCGGCGGATATCGTCGCCAAAGTCCGGCCACCATCCGACGCCGAGGCGAAACGGTTGCGCAACGATCAGACACTGATCTCGTTCTTCTATCCGGCGCAAAACGATAAGTTGATGGCAGCTGTGAACGCCAAAGGGGCGACCGCAATCGCGATGGACATGGTACCACGGATTTCGCGCGCCCAAAAGATGGACGCATTGTCGTCGATGGCCAATATCGCGGGTTACCGCGCTGTGATCGAGGCAGGCAATAACTTTGGCCGCTTCTTTACAGGTCAAATCACGGCGGCTGGTAAAGTCCCACCTGCCAAGGTTTTGGTTGTTGGCGCGGGTGTGGCAGGTCTTGCCGCTATCGGCACGGCAACGTCGCTTGGTGCAATTACATACGCCTTTGACGTACGGCCAGAAGTGGCCGAACAAGTCGAAAGCATGGGCGCAGAATTTGTGTTCCTTGACTTTGAAGAAGACCAAGTCGACGGGGCGGCCACAGGTGGGTACGCGCCAGTATCATCCCCTGAGTTTGCGGCTGCTCAGCTGGCAAAGTTCCGTGAAATCGCACCCGATATCGACATCGTGATCACCACGGCGTTGATCCCGAACCGCGACGCACCGGAGCTGTGGACCAAAGATATGGTTGAGGCGATGAAGCCCGGATCAGTCATTATTGACCTTGCGGCGGAACGCGGCGGCAACTGTAAACTGACTGTGATGGACGAGAAAATCGTCACGGATAACGGCGTGACAATTATTGGCTATACCGACTTCCCGTCGCGAATGGCCGCGCAAGCATCAACGCTTTATGCGACCAACATTCGCCACATGATGACCGACCTGACACCTGACAAAGACGGCAAGCCGGTGCATAATATGGATGACGATGTGATCCGTGGGGCGACGATCACGCACGCAGGTGCGGTGACATTCCCGCCACCACCACCAAAGATCGCAGCAATCGCAGCACAACCCAAAAAGGACCCGCCAAAGGTTCTGACTGCTGAGGAAAAACGCGCCGAGGAAACCGCCGCATTCAAACTGCAAACCCGCAACCAAGTAGGGATGCTCGCCATTGGCGGCATCATTCTGCTGGCAATTGGGCTAGTGGCACCCGCAAGCTTCATGCAGCACTTTATCGTGTTTGTGTTGTCGGTGTTCATCGGGTTCCAAGTGATCTGGGGCGTTGCACATTCATTGCATACGCCGCTTATGGCGGTCACCAATGCGATCTCTTCGATCATCATTTTGGGCGCATTGGTGCAAGTCGGATCTGGGTCTTTCCTTGTGATCATACTGGCGTCTCTGGCGATCTTTATGACGGGTATCAACATCTTCGGGGGTTTCCTCGTGACACGGCGCATGCTCGCCATGTTCCAGAAATCGTAAGGGATTAGATCAATGGAATTCGGTTTTACAACAGCGGCCTACGTGGTCGCAGCGGTCCTGTTCATCCTGTCCTTGGGCGGTTTGTCGGGGCAAGAAAGCGCAAAGCGCGCGGTATGGTACGGCATCGCGGGCATGGGCCTTGCGGTGGCAGCCACCCTCATGGGCCCCGGTGCAGGGCTTTGGTTCTGGTCACTGATCTTGATCGCGGGCGGCGGGGCTATCGGCTACCAACTTGCGACCAAAGTGAAGATGACGCAGATGCCCGAACTGGTCGCTGCGATGCACAGCCTCGTGGGTCTGGCAGCGGTCTTTGTCGGCTACGTCGCTCATCTTGAGATCGGCAATGCGGCCGCTGGCGGCGATCTAGGCACATTTGCGGCCTTGATAGCGCATAAGACACCTGTGGAAATCAACATCCTGCGGGTTGAACTGTTCCTCGGGGTCTTCATCGGGGCGATCACCTTTACAGGATCGATCATCGCCTATGGCAAACTCGCTGGACGTGTAGACAGCAAAGCCACAAAATTACCCGGTGGGCATCTGTTGAACATCGCAGCCGCCGCAATCGCGGTGATTTCGCTGGTCTGGTACTTTAACACGGGCGGGTTCATGCCGCTGTTCTTGATGACCTTAGCTGCACTGTTCATCGGCTATCACCTGATCATGGGGATCGGCGGGGCGGACATGCCTGTCGTCGTCTCCATGCTCAACAGCTACTCTGGCTGGGCGGCAGCAGCGATTGGCTTCAGCCTCGGCAATGATCTGATGATCGTGGTCGGCGCACTTGTCGGGTCATCGGGAGCAATCTTGTCGTACATCATGTGCAAGGCAATGAACCGGAGCTTCGTGTCCGTCATCTTGGGCGGCTTTGGGGGCCCACAAGGCGAACAGATGGCTGTTGAAGGCGAACAGATCGCAATCGACGCAGACGGTGTTGCAACAGCGCTCAACGAGGCCGACAGCGTCATCATCATCCCCGGTTACGGGATGGCAGTGGCACAGGCGCAAGCGGCAGTCGCGGAACTGGTGCGCAAACTGCGCGCGCAGGGCAAAACGGTACGTTTCGCAATCCACCCTGTGGCGGGGCGCTTGCCTGGTCACATGAACGTGCTGCTGGCCGAGGCCAAAGTGCCCTACGACATCGTCATGGAAATGGACGAGATCAACGACGACTTCCCAACCACGGACGTCGCCATTGTGATCGGATCCAATGACATCGTGAACCCCGCTGCCCAAGACGACCCGAACAGCCCCATCGCGGGGATGCCGGTTCTGGAATGCTGGAAAGCGAAACAAGTTTTTGTCTCCAAGCGTGGGCAAGGCACAGGGTACTCCGGCATCGAAAACCCGCTGTTTTTCAAAGAAAA
>Ga0075441_10000061_pt1 | contig 47940 bp, 48 predicted proteins | sample CoawatmetaG00DNA_FD_71582 | JGI IMG/M metagenome (GOLD analysis project Ga0075441, IMG submission 71582) | Marine microbial communities from the West Antarctic Peninsula - Coastal water metaG002-DNA | ecosystem: Environmental > Aquatic > Marine > Coastal | place: Atlantic Ocean: West Antarctic...
GCCGGGCGCCCGGCAGAGGTAGAGGTCTATCCCGCCCAGCATGGCTGGTGCACGCTCGATGCCCCGGTTTACGACAAGGAGCAGGCGGAAAAGGCGTGGGGCCGCATGGTCGCGCTGTTCACCGCCAGCCTCTAGGGCCAGCGCGCCCGGCGCGTAAACCATAGCCGCCGACCATGCGTTAACCATGCACACCGGCTGCATGCGCGGGGTTGCGCGCCCGTGGCCGCTGCCAGGCGCAACCTTCATGGCGCAAATCCTTACTCCGCGCTTGCGCAGCAATACGGGCCGCTGCCTTACCGAACCTTGGCCGTTGCTCCCTAGAGCAGACCCCACTGCCGTCAGGCTTTCGGGGAGATTCGATGTTCAGGTTCAACATATCGGGCAAGCTGATCGCCGCCTTCGCCCTGTTGCTGACCGTGATGGGCGGCATGGGCGCCTTTGCGATCATCAAGATCGGCGAAGTCAACGCGATTGCTGCCGAGCAGCGTGACCGCTGGATCCCGGCCGCTGCGGCGCTGGGCGATATTCACGCCTATACCTCGCAGTACCGGCTCAAGCAGGGGGAAATGTTCGGCGCGGCATCGCCTGCCGCGATGGAACGCAGCCAGAAGCTGTTGCGCAACGCCCGCGCGGTGATCGACGGCGGGCTGGACGATTACGCCAAGCTGACCGTCAGCGCCGAACAGAAAGCCGCCGTTGGCGCGATGCGCGATGCGTGGAGCACGATGATCCAGCAGGACGATGCGATGCAGGCGATGGCCATGAACGGCGACGCCGTGAGTGCGCAGGCAATGCACGCTGGCGAGGCGCTCGATACGTTCTACACGCTCGAAGATGCCGTGCTCGGCGCGATCGACGCGAACTCAAAGGCCAGCAATGCCGTTGCCGCGCAAAGCCAGCGCATCTATGCCGCCGCGCGCAGCTTCACGCTGGGCACGATCGGCCTTGGCCTGCTGACCGCGCTGGGGCTGCTTGCCTATCTGATGCGCAACATCGCCCGCCCGGTGCGCCGCATGGCCGATGCCGTCGCGCAGTTGACCGGCGGCGATCATTCGGTGACCGTGCCCGGCACGGACCGCTCCGACGAACTGGGCCAGCTTGCCGGCGCGCTTGACCGCTTCCGCGACGTGTTTGCGTCCGACCACGCGCGCGCTGAGGCCGAAGCCGCCCGCGCCCGCGAAACCCAGACCACCATCGACGCCATCGGCGATGGCCTGACCGCGCTGGCCGAAGGCAACCTTACCTTCCGCGTGCCCGAAAACGGCAGCGGCGCGCTGGCCAAGCTGCATGTCGATTACAACGCTGCCGTGGCCGCGCTCGAACGCGTGCTGGGCAAGATCGTGGACGGCTGCAACACGATCAAGCTGGGGACCGATGAAATCGCCAGCGCCGCCACCGACCTTTCGCTGCGCACCGAACAGCAGGCCAATTCGCTGGCCGAAACATCGCGCACGCTCAGCGAGTTCACGACGTCGGTCAGGACCACTGCCGACAACGCCCGGCAGACCAGTGCGCGGCTGGCCGTGGCCCGCAACACTGCCGACAGCGTGGGCGAAACCGCCAACCGCGCAGTGGCCGCCATGCGCAGCATCGAAACCAGTTCGCGCGAAATGGCCGAGATCGTCAACGTGATCGACGGGATCGCCTTCCAGACCAACCTGCTGGCGCTGAACGCCGGGGTGGAAGCCGCGCGCGCAGGCGATGCGGGCAAGGGCTTTGCCGTTGTCGCCACCGAAGTGCGCGCCCTGGCGCAGCGTTCGTCCGACGCCGCCAAGTCGATCCGCGAACTGATCGGCAAGAGCACCGACGAAGTGAGCGGCGGCGTGACTCTGGTGGAATCGAGCGGTGATGCCTTGCGCCAGATCGTGACCGAAGTGAGCGCGGTTTCCGCGCTGGTCGAGGAAATCGCCGAAGCCGCCAGCCAGCAGGCCGCCGGGATCACCGATATTTCAGCGATGGTCGGTTCGATGGATTCGTTCACCCAGCAGAACGCCGCGATGGTCGAGCAAAGCAGCGCGGGCACGCGCAACCTTGCCACCGAAACGCTTTCGCTGGTCGATCAGCTTGGCCGCTTCCGGCTGGGCACCGCCCAGCGCGGCGCGGCACTGGCTCCGCTGCGCGCCGTGGGGCCTGCGCCCCAGCAACCGATGGCCGTGGCCAGGACGCATGCGCCCGTCGCCGCCGCGCCGATCCACGGCAACACCGCGCTCAAACCCGATCCCGACGACTGGTCCGAGTTCTGACCCGCTTCCCCTCTGCCCCCTCCATCTCGACAACAGGAGAAAACGCATGAAAATCATTGGAAAGATCGCCCTTGGGCTGGCTGCCCTGACCATGACCGCCAGCGCCGCCGTGGCGCAGTCGGCCGATTGGCAAAAGCAGGTTGCGCGGATCATCGCGTCCAAGCAGACCTACCCCCGCGCGGCGCAGATGCGCGGCGAGGAAGGCACGGCCCGCGTCAAGGTCTACGTTGCCGCCAGCGGTGCGATCGAACGCACCGAACTGGTCGCCCCATCCGGCTCCAGCACGCTCGACAAGGAAGCCCTGTCGACGCCGACCCGTGCCGGTTCGGTCCCCCCGCCGCCGGGCGGTGCCACCGCGTTGGTAGTGCCGTTTACCTGGAAGCTGCTGTAATCTGAAACCCCGATCCCCTCGCGCCGCATCCCCCCTCCCTGCGGCGCCATGAATGGGGCGGTCCGGCATCCGGGCCGCCCCTTTTTTGCGCGGCAGGGAGGGGGAGGGTTCACGGTAGGAAACACCCCGGCAACCGCCGTGAACGGTGGTGTATCGGGCATTGCCCTGCATCCGGCGGCGAACCCGGACGATGACGCCGTGGAAGGAAAAAGCGCAACCGGCGCGGCGCCAGGCGTGGCACCTTGCAGGAAGGGCGCGTACCGGTTGGGCGAATGGCCGGAAGGGCGGTACGCCCCCGTTTCCGGCACAGCCTTGAGAGGCAGACGGCAGCGCCAGCGGGCGGCGGCTCGCATACGGCCCGCGCGGCGTGGCGGTGCCGGGTGGCGGGACGCAGAGGAAACGCGCGGTTGCCGCGTCCGTGATCCCGGCACAAGGCCAGCCCGGTGCGGATGCGCCGGGCGGTTGCCGCCGTCTGTTGCACTGGCGGACAGGCGCCCTGGGCAAAGGGGATAACGCCCCGCTTTGAACCCGCAAGATAGCCTGCCGCGCCGGTTGCGCCGGGATACCGCCCGGAATCCGGACAGCCCCCCGCAGGAAAGCGACGCAGCCGGCCGTGCCCGTCCCTGTCCTGCCTGCGCTCGATTATCCTATATGGTTACTTTTGTCAAGGTTAGTGGTTAAACTATGGCAACAGCCCCCGCATCCCGCGCCTTGTCCGGCGGAGCGTGCGGGAGCCATGCCGACGTGCGCCGGATCAGGTGACCACGAACGTCAGTGCGCCGTCGCCTTCGTCGATCTGCACCGTGCTGCCATCGGGGATCTGCCCGGCAAGCAGCTTTTCGGCCAGCGGATCCTGAAGATGGCGCTGCACCGCGCGCTTGAGCGGGCGGGCGCCATAGACCGGATCGTAGCCCACCCGGCCGAGCCACCGCTTGGCCGCATCGGTCAGCGCAATGGTGATCTTGCGATCCTTGAGCAGGCTGGCGACCCGCCCGACCTGGATATCGACGATTGGCGCCATATGCTCCTGGCCCAGCCGGTGGAACAGGATGATCTCGTCCAGGCGGTTGAGGAACTCCGGCCGGAAGTGCGCCCGGACAATCTCCATCACCTGCGGTTCGACCGTGCCGACACCCTGCCCTTCCTCAAGATTGGCAAGGTACTGGCTGCCGAGGTTGCTGGTCAGGATGATCAGGGTGTTGGTGAAATCCACAACGCGGCCCTGCCCGTCGGTCAGGCGGCCATCGTCGAGCACCTGCAACAGCACGTTGAACACGTCGGAATGGGCCTTTTCGACCTCGTCGAACAGCACCACCTGATAGGGCCTGCGCCGCACCGCCTCGGTCAGTACGCCGCCTTCGTCATAGCCGACATAGCCCGGAGGAGCGCCGATCAGGCGGCTGACCGAGTGCTTTTCCATGAACTCCGACATGTCGATGCGGACCATCGCACTGTCATCGTCAAACAGGAATCCGGCCAGCGCCTTGGTCAGTTCGGTCTTGCCCACGCCCGTCGGGCCAAGGAACAGGAAGCTGCCCAGCGGCCGGTTGGGGTCCTGCAGCCCGGCGCGCGCACGGCGCACCGCCTTGGACACGGCGATCACCGCGTCCTGCTGGCCGATCACCCGCTGGCCGATGACCTCTTCCATCCTGAGCAGCTTTTCGCGCTCGCCCTCCATCATCCGGTCCACCGGCACGCCGGTCCACTTGCTGACCACCGAAGCGATATCCTCGGCGGTCACTTCCTCGCGCAGCATGGCGTTGGCGGTCACGCCTTCGGCCTCGGCAAGCTGCTTTTCCAGTTCCGGGATGCGCCCGTAGGCAAGCTGTCCGGCCTTGGCCAGATCGCCCTGCCGCTGTGCCTGGTCGAGTTCGATCCGGGCGGCGTCCAGCGCCTCCTTGATCCGCCCTTCGGCGGCGATCTTGTCGCGCTCGTTCTGCCAGCGGGTGGTCAGTTCGGACGATTGCTGTTCAAGGTTGGCCAGTTCTTCGCGCAAGGTGGCAAGCCGGTCGCGCGATGCCGCGTCGGTTTCCTTGGCCAGCGCCATTTCCTCGATCTTGAGCTGGATGATCTTGCGGTCCAGCTTTTCGATCTCTTCGGGCTTGCTTTCCACTTCCATGCGGATGCGGCTGGCGGCCTCGTCCATCAGGTCGATCGCCTTGTCCGGCAGGAAGCGGTCGGCGATATAGCGGTTGGACAGCGTTGCCGCGGCCACGATGGCATTGTCGGAAATGCGCACGCCGTGGTGCAGTTCGTACTTGTCCTTGATCCCGCGCAGGATCGAAATCGTATCCTCCACGGTCGGTTCGCCCACGAACACCGGCTGGAACCGGCGCTGCAACGCCGGATCCTTTTCGACATGCTTCTGGTATTCGTCCAGCGTGGTCGCGCCGATGCAGTGCAGTTCGCCACGCGCCAGCGCGGGCTTGAGCAGGTTGGAGGCATCCATCGCGCCTTCGCCCTTGCCCGCCCCGATCAGCGTGTGCATCTCGTCGATGAACAGGATGATCTCGCCTTCGGCGCCCTTCACCTCGTCAAGCACGGCCTTGAGCCGTTCCTCGAACTCGCCGCGATACTTCGCCCCGGCAATCAGGCTGCCCATGTCGAGCGCCATCAGGCGGCGGTCCTTCAGGCTGTCGGGCACGTCGCCATTGGCGATGCGCAGCGCCAGCCCTTCGGCAATCGCGGTCTTGCCCACGCCCGGCTCCCCGATCAGCGCCGGATTGTTCTTGGTGCGGCGGGCAAGGATCTGCACGGTACGGCGGATTTCCTCGTCGCGGCCGATCACCGGGTCGAGCTTGCCCTCGCGCGCCGCCTCGGTCAGGTCGCGGGCGTATTTCTTCATCGCGTCATAGGCGTTTTCGGCACTGGCGCTGTCTGCCGTGCGCCCGCCGCGCAGCGCGGTGATCGCCGCTTCCAGCCCTTGCGGGGTGACGTTGGCGGCCTTCAGCGCCTGGCCCGCAGCGGTCGTGCCGGCCAGCGCCAGCGCCACCAGCATGCGTTCGACGGTCACGAAGCTGTCGCCCGATTTGGCGGCAATCTGCTCCGCCTGATCGAGCACGCGCACCGCGTCGTTATCAAGGCCGGGGGTGGTCTGCGCACCCGAACCGGAAACGGCGGCGATCCTGGCCAGCGCCTTGTCCACTTCGGCCTGCGCCAGAGCGGGGTTGCCGCCGCTGCGCTGAATCAGGCCGCTGGCCATGCCTTCGCTGTCTTCGAGCAGGGCCTTGAGAATGTGTTCGGGGGTGATCCGCTGATGGCTCATGCGGATCGCCACGGTCTGCGCCGCTTGCAAAAAGCCCTTGGCGCGGTCGGTAAACTTTTCGAGGTTCATGGCTACGAGTGTCCTCCTGTAGCCCGCAACATAGTGTTGCTTTTACGCAACACAAGCCCCGGACCTGCAAAAAGGATACGCGTTTTGACGCAGCGCGTTCCTTGACGGAGCGCAATGCGGCTGCGGCACTATTTCGGCGGCGCGGGGGCCTTGGCTGCGGCCGGGGCAAACTCCTTGCCGAAGAAGCTGCTGGTGTACCAGCGCGGCCGCGCATCGGCGTTGGCCAGCGCCTGCACCGTGTAATAGTTCACCCTGGCGAACAGCGCGCCCGCTTCCCAGTTGAACGGCAGCTTCAGATCGTCGCTCGGCTTGTGGTAGTGGGTCTTCAGGAAATCGCGGAACGCCGCTTCGCCCGGCCCGGCAAACCCGGTCATCATGAACACCGCGGGCACGCCCTGCTGCACGAAGCGGTAATGGTCCGACCGGGTGAACAGCCCTTCTTCGGGCAGCGGATCGGGCGAAAGCGTGATGCCTGCCTTTTGCGCCGCAGCCGCCACGGCCGGACCCATGGTGGAGTTTTCCGCGCCGAAGGCCACGACGTCGGAGAACATGTAGGTCAGCACCGGCATGTCGAAGTTGATGAGGCCGACAACCTCGCCCGGCGTGACCGGATGGCGGGCAAGGTAATCGGACCCGATCAGGCCGCCCTCCTCACCGGTCAGCGCCGCGAACAGCACCGGGCGGCGAGGCTTTTCGGCCACCAGCGCGCGCGCCACTTCGATCATCGTGGCGATCCCGGCGGCGTTGTCCATCGCCCCGTTGTTGAGCGTATCTTCGCCCGTGCCGTGGATGCCGATGTGGTCAAGATGCGCGGTCATGCCGATGGTTTCGCCCGCCAGCGCAGGATCGCTGCCGTCCAGCACGGCAACCACGTTGGCGCTGGTCACGTCCTTCCAGACGTTGGTGAAGGCGATCGCCGCGCTGGCCTTGAGCGCAAAGCCTCTGGGCCGTCCACCCTTGCGGTCGGCTTCGGCCAGGATGCGCGCCAGCGGTTTGCCCGCGGCGGCGAACAGCGGCGCGGCGGCATCGGGGTTCAGCGTGACCGTGGCCCTGATCCCCGGCGCGCGCGAAAACGCCTTGCCGTCGGCGCCGACCCAGCCCTTGGCCGGGCCATCGGAAATGGCGATGCGCCGGTCCCACGGGCGGCGGGCGGTGTCTTCCAGCGTGGGCACGCCGATGGCCGCCACCGCGCCGCGCTTCATTGCCATGGCCAGCTTGTCGGAATTGAGATGCGCGCCAAGTTCGCTGGGCGTGCCCTTGGGAAAGCCGGTGAGGAACACGACGATCTTGCCGCGCACATCCAGCCCGCGGTAATCGTCGAAGCCAAGGTCCGGCCGGTCGAAGCCGAAGCCGACAAAGACCAGCGGCGCATCGAGCGTCACCGACGCTTCGGTAATGCCGGGCCGGACCAGCACCTGTGCGGTGCCGGGCAGGTCCACCGTGCGGCCGCCATAGGCCAGCGCCACCTTTGGCGTGCCGTCGATCCGCGCTTCGCGGACCGTCAGTTTCTGGAAGAACGAACCGTCCGGCGCGGCGGGCTTCAACCCCATGGCGATGAACTGCGCCGCCACGTAATTGGCGGCAATATCGTACCCGCGCGATCCGGTGTCGCGCCCTTCGAGCAGGTCGTCGGCAAGGAAGGTAACATGCGCGCGCACCGCCTGCGGATCGAACACCGGTTCCCCGGCCAGCGCCGGAACGGCAAGGCCCGCGCCGGTCGTGGCGAGCAGCGCGGCAAGCAGCAAGGACTTGACCTTCATCGGAATCTCCCGATCCTTCGTCGAAATGGCGCAAACCGATCCTGCCCCTTGGGCATGCCCTGCTTGCGCGCCGGACAATGGGCAATAGTATGCAGGCGCGCAATCCATTTTGCCCCGGTTAAGGCCGGGCATGCTTGAAAGCGGCGACCGCCACGGACAGCTTGCTGCCCGCCCCGGCCGCCATGCCACGACAGGAAACCCATGCCGCGTAATCTTGCCACCCGCCTGCTTGCCTTCGTTGCCGCCCCGGCCCTTGTCCTCCCGCCTCTTGCCCACCCCGCCCTTGCCCGAACGGCATCTGCTGCACCTGCTGTGCCAGCCCCTGCACCGCTGGCCGATCTGGTGGCCCGCGTGGCGATTCCCTATGAACGCTTCACGCTCGACAACGGGCTGACGGTACTGGTCCATACCGACCGCAAGGCCCCGGTCGTCGCGGTGTCGGTATGGTACGCGGTGGGATCGAAGCACGAACCGGCGGGCAAGACCGGCTTTGCCCATCTGTTCGAACACCTGATGTACAACGGCAGTGAAAACGTGCCGGGCGATTACTTCGGCCCGCTGCAACAGGTCGGGGCTACCGACTACAACGGCACCACCTGGTTCGATCGCACCAACTATTTCGAAACCGTGCCGACCGGCGCGCTCGACATGGCGCTGATGATGGAAAGCGACCGCATGGGCCACCTGCTTGGCGCGGTCACGCCCAAGGTGCTCGATAACCAGCGCAGCGTGGTCCAGAACGAAAAGCGGATGGGCGACAACCGGCCTTTCGGCATGGTCCGCTACCTGCAGAACGAAACGCTCTACCCCGTCGGCCACCCCTACCACCACGCCACCATCGGTTCGATGGCCGATCTCGATTCGGCCAGCCTCGATGACGTGCGCGGCTGGTTCCGCGACCATTATGGCCCGAACAACGCCGTTCTGGTGCTGGCAGGCGATATCGACCTTGCCACCGCCAAGGCCAAAGTCGCTCACTGGTTTGCCGACATTCCGGCAGGCCCGGCGATCCAGCCGGTAAGCGCCCCGGTGCCAACCCTTCCCGCGCCGGTCAGCAAGACGATCAAGGATCAGGTGGCCACCACGCGCATCTTCCGCATGTGGGCGGTGCCGGGGCTGGACGATCCCGATTACCTGCCGCTGTCGCTGGGTGCGACGGTGCTGGGCGGCCTGGCATCGTCGCGGCTGGACGATACGCTGGTGCGCCAGCAGAAAATCGCCGTGTCCGTGGCTGCCTACGCCGGAATCTATGCGCAGGCCGGGCAGTTCATCGTCCAGGCCGATGTCGCGCCGGGGCAGGACGTGGCCAAAGTTGCCGCCGCGCTCGACGCCCAGATCGCCAGCTTCATCAGCCAGGGACCGAACGCCGACGAACTGCTGCGCGCCGCAACCACCGCCACGGCGGATTCGATCCGCGCGCTGGAAGTGACCGGCGGCCTTGGCGGCAAGGCGGCGACGCTGGCCGAAGGGCTGCTCTACAATGGCGATCCGGCACACTACCGCACCGAGCTTGAACGCCTTGCCGCGATGCAGCCCGAACAGGTGACTGCGGCGATGCAGAAATGGCTGACCCGCCCGGTCTTTTCGCTGATCGTGGAGCCGGGCGCGCGCGAGGACGCTGCCCCGGCCAAGGCGAACGCCGCCACCCCGGCAAATGCTCCCGCCGCGCAACCGGCCTTCTACCGCGACCCGGCCATGGCGGGCGATCCCAGCATCGGCGCCTCGGCCACCAAGGCAGCTCCGGCGGACCGTTCCAAGCTGCCCGACGTGGGCGAGCTTGCCCCGCTCGATTTCCCGACAATCGAACGCGCCACCTTGAAGAACGGCATCCCGGTCTATTTCGCGCGGCGCAGCGCCGTGCCGACCGTGAAAGTGCGCATCAGCTTCGATGCGGGCTATGCCGCCGACCCGAAAACCGCGCGCGGCACGCAATCGCTGCTGCTGAACCTGATGGACGAAGGCACCACCACGCTCGACAGTTCGGCGCTGGCGCGCGAACGCGAACGGCTGGGCGCGGAAATCAGCCTGTCCGCCAACAGCGATACCACCACCTTCCAGGTCGATGCGCTGGCCTCCAACCTTGCACCATCGCTGGACCTGCTGGCCGATATCGTGCGCCGACCGGCGCTGTCTGCCGATGAACTGGAGCGCGTGCGCACCCGGCAGTTGACCGCCATCGCATCGGAAATGAACAACCCGCAATCGCTGGCATCGCGCGTGCTGATGCCAACGATCTATGGCGATCATCCCTATGGCTTCCCGCCCAGCGGCACCGGCGATCCGGCGGTCGTCGCAAAGCTGACCCGCGATGATCTGCGCGCCTTCCACGCGCGCTGGTTCCGCCCGGACACGGCGCGGATCATGGTTGTGGGCGATACCACGCTGGCCAGCATCCTGCCCCAGCTTGAAAACGCGTTCGGCACGTGGAAGGCAAACCGCATGGCCCGCCCGGTCAAGGATTTTTCCGCCCCCGTGCCCCCGGCAAAGGGCCGCATAATCCTGATCGACCGGCCCGGCGCGCCGCAATCCATGATCCTTGCGGGCGAAGTGCTGGACATCAAGGGCACCGAGGATCTGCTGGCCATGGGCACCGCCAGCGACATTCTGGGCGGCAATTTCCTGGGTCGGATCAACATGACCCTGCGCGAAGTCAAGGGCTGGAGCTATGGCACTTCCAACGACATCAGCCAGCCGCTCGACCGCGCCAGCTTCCGCGTGCTGGCCCCGGTGCAGACCGACCGCACAGGCGAATCCATCGCCGAAATCCGGCGTGAGATCGACCAGTTCGTAACCAGCAGGGGGGTAACCGCCGAAGAGCTGGACTGGTCCACCAAGGGCAGCGCGCGCGAACTGCCCGGCATGTTCGAAACCAGCGCCACGGTAATGTACGGGCTGGCCCGGATCGTGACCTACAACCGCCCGGACACGTTCTATGAAACGCTGGCCGACCGTTACGCCAGCATGACCCCTGCCGAAGTGGACAGCGCCTTTCGCGCCCATGTGAACAGCGACGGGCTGGTGTGGGTCGTCGTGGGCGATGCCGCCAAGGTGAAGCCGCAGCTTGAAAAGCTGGGCCTGCCGGTGGAGGAGATGGCCGTACCGCAATAACCGGGCCGTGGGCCGCCCCCGCCGTCTTGCCTTGGCAACCGGGAAGGCTCACACTGGCGTCTGGCATCCCGCCGGGCGCCAATCAGGAGAGAACACCATGTCCGTTGCCGGTACTTATTCCTGCGTGACCAACACCCCGATGGGCGATCAGGCCAGCACGTTCACCGTCAATGTCGATGGCGCCACCTTCACCGGCACCAATGCCGGGCAGATGGGCTCGATGGAAGTCGAAAACGGCAAGGTCGATGGCAACACGCTGACCTGGCAGATGAAGATGACCGTGCCCATGCCGATGACGCTCGACTGCACCGCCACGGTGGATGGCGATGTGCTGACCGGCAAGGTCACCGCCGGGATGTTCGGCACGTTCCCGATGCAGGGCAAGCGCGCCTGAGGCTGGCTGGCGTGGCGGCGTAAGCGCGGCGAGGCAGCGGGCAGCAGCAAGGCGCTGCCACGCCCCGCCGTTGCCGCCCGCCGGATCAGGCCAGCTTCTTTTTCAGCAGTTCGTTGATCATCTGCGGGTTGGCCTTGCCCTGCATGGCCTTCATCGTCTGCCCGACGAAGAAGCCGAACAGGGCTTCCTTGCCCGCCTTGTACTGGGCCACCTTGTCGGCGTTGGCGGCAAGGATCGCGTCGATCGCGGCTTCGATCGCGCCGGTGTCGGTCGTCTGCTTCAGCCCGTCGCGTTCGACGATCACGCCCGCCGCATCGCCGCTTTCCAGCATCTTTTCCAGCACCTGCTTGGCGATGGACCCGGAAATCGTGCCATCGGCCACCAGCGCCAGCAGTTCTGCGCCCGCAGCCGGGCTGATCGGGGACGTATCCAGCCCCTTGCCCAGCTTGTTGAGCGCGCCGAACAGTTCCGAAATCAGCCAGTTGGCCGCCTGCTTTGCCACTTCGGCTTCGGGCTTGCCCGCCTTGGCCGCGGTTTCGGCCAGCAGCGCCTCGAACCAGCGCGCAGTTTCGACATCGGCGGTCAGCACGCCCGCGTTGTAGGGCGAAAGGCCCAGCGCGTTTTCATAGCGGTGCCGCTTGGCATCGGGCAGTTCGGGCAGCGATGCGCGGCATTCCTCAAGGAACGCATCGTCCAGTTCCACCGGCAGCAGGTCGGGGTCGGGGAAGTAGCGGTAATCGTGCGCATCTTCCTTCGACCGCATCGAACGCGTCTCGTTGCGGTCGGGATCGTACAGGCGCGTTTCCTGCACCACCGTGCCGCCATCCTCGATCAGCGCTACCTGGCGCCTGGCTTCCTGTTCGACCACGGCCATCACGAAACGGACCGAGTTGACGTTCTTGGTTTCGGTGCGGGTGCCGAACGCGTCGCCCGGCTTGCGCACCGACACGTTGACATCGGCGCGCATCGAACCCTGATCCATGTTGCCATCGCACGACCCGACATAGCGCAGGATCGTGCGCAGCTTGGAAAGATAGGCCCCCGCTTCCGCCGGAGAACGCATGTCCGGGCGGCTGACGATTTCCATCAGCGCCACGCCCGACCGGTTGAGATCGACATAGGACATCGTCGGGTGCTGATCGTGCATCAGCTTGCCCGCATCCTGTTCCACATGGATGCGTTCCACCCCGATGGTCTTGGTGCTGTCGGGGTTCTTGTCGTCCAGCGCAATCTCGATCGCGCCTTCGCCCACGATAGGGTGGTAAAGCTGGCTGATCTGGTAGCCCTGCGGCAGATCGGCGTAGAAATAGTTCTTGCGATCGAACCGGCTCCACCGGTTGATCTGCGCGCCGATGGCCATGCCGGTGCGCACCGCCTGGCGGATGCATTCGCGGTTGGGCACCGGCAGCATGCCGGGCATCGCCGCATCGACGAGGCTGACCTGGCTGTTCGGCTCCGCCCCGAACGCCGTCGCCGCGCCGGAAAACAGCTTGGCGTTCGACGTGACCTGGGCATGGACTTCGAGGCCGATAACGACCTCCCATTCGCCGGTGGCGCCCTGGATGCGATATTCGTTCATGATGATGCCCGATAAGGTGTGAAACTGCGGTTGGAAAGGGGTCAGTTCGGCGATTCGGTGCTTGCGGCAACCGCCGGTGCTGTGCGGCGCGACCATTGCCGGGCGGGCCGCTCGATCAACACGGCCGCAGGCCATGCCGCACCAACGCAAAGCGCCATGATAACAACCTTGGCAAGATCAGCCTGCCAGTCCGGTCCGACCAGTGCATCAGCAGCTCCCATGCGGGACGCTGCGACGGTAACACCCAGCCAAGGCTGGACCAGCGCCAGCAGATCGAAGACGCGTCCGATCACGAAGACATGCACCATGTATAGCGCATAGGACAATGCTCCAAGAAACTGGAACGGGCGGGCAAGGAGTACCCGCGATACGAAGCCGTGCCCGGCGGCGGCAAGCGCGACAAGACCTGTCGCCACCAGATCGAACGGCACAATGGCACCACTGCCGAAAAGCAGCGCACCAAGCGCGAACAGCGTTGCAATTTCCAGCGCCGTGGCCACCATGACCGGCAGAGCGCGCACCGGGATGCGGTGAAATGCGGCATGCAACGTCATGCCAAGACCGAACCCCGCCACCCCGCGTGCCATGTTGTACATGGCCTCGTCGATCGCCAGTGGCGACGCGGCGGCAGCCAGCGCGATGAGACTTGCGACCAAGGCTGCCGGTGCGGCGCGACGCCCCAGAAACCGCCATGCCAAAGCGGCAATACCATAAAGCGCCATTTCGATAGAAACCGACCAGCTTGGATTGTTCCAGGGCATGCCGATAGAGGGAATGAAACCGTTAAGCAGAAGGAAAGCCGCAGGCAGATCAGCAAGCACCTGTCGCCCGGCGAGCGGGCCATCGTTGCGCAGGTCGGGCCGCAATGCACCAAGCGCCAGCAGTGCCACGAGAAAGACAAGCAACATCGTTGCATGCAGCGGCCAGACCCTGCCCCAGCGCAACCAGAGAAACCGGCGCAGGGGGAAGCCTGTGCTCAACCTCTCGCCATAGGCTGACGCGATGACGAACCCCGATATCACGAAGAACAGATCAACCATCCGCCCGAAGTTGACGTCCCAGCCTGCGCCGGAAAGACCCGCATTGGCGGGAATGTGATGAAAGACCACAGCCAGCGCGGCCAGACCGCGCAACGCGTCAAGAGCGGGATAGCGAAGACCTTCGCCGCTCCCGCCCGTCGCGGATTTCACCACCACTTCTCCGGCCGCGCGGTGAAGGCGGCGCGGCTTTCCAGCGCGAGGCTGGCGTTGAGCACGCCCTGTTCGTCAAACGCCCGGCCGATCACCTGCAGTCCCAGCGGCAGCCCGTTGCGGTCAAGCCCGGCGGGTACCGACATCGCCGGAAGGCCGGCAAGGCTGGCCGGCACCGAAAACACATCGTTCAGGTACATGGCCAGCGGGTCGTCGCTCTTTTCGCCCAGCGCAAAGGCCGATGATGGCGCGGTGGGGGCAAGGATCACGTCGACCTGTTCGAAGGCCCTGGCGAAATCGCGCGCGATCAGCGTGCGAACCTTCTGCGCCTGGGTGTAATAGGCATCATAGAACCCGGCCGAAAGCACATAGGTACCGATCAGGATACGGCGCTTGACCTCCGGCCCGAAGCCTGCCGCGCGGGTAGCGGCGTACATGTCCTGCAGCCCGGCGCCTTCGGGCAGATCGCGCAGGCCATAGCGCACGCCATCGTAGCGGGCGAGGTTGGACGAGGCTTCGGCCGGGGCGATGATGTAATAGGTCGGCAGCGCATAGCTGGTGTGCGGCAGGCTGATATCGACGATTTCGGCCCCCGCATCCTTGAGCCAGGCAATGCCATCGTCCCAGCTTTTCGCCACGTCGGCGTCCATGCCGTCGAGCCGGTATTCACGCGGGATGCCCACCTTCTTGCCGCGCATGTCGGCATCGAGGCTGGCGGTCCATTCGGGCACCGGCAGGTCGAGGCTGGTCGAATCCTTGGGATCGAACCCGGCCATCGCTTCGAGCATGATCGCGCAATCGCGCACGTCGCGCGCCATCGGCCCGGCCTGGTCGAGCGAAGAGGCGAACGCCACGATACCCCAGCGCGAACAGCGGCCATAGGTAGGCTTGATCCCGGAAATGCCGGTAAACGCCGCCGGCTGGCGGATCGAACCGCCGGTATCGGTGCCGGTGGCGGCAGGCGCGATCCGCGCCGCAACCGCAGCCGCCGAACCGCCCGAAGACCCGCCCGGCGCCAGCGGCGCGGTATCGCCGGGACGCCGCCAGGGCGAAATCACGTTGCCAAAGGCGCTGGTTTCGTTGGACGATCCCATGGCGAACTGGTCGAGGTTGAGCTTGCCCAGCATGCCCGCGCCCGCTTCCCACAACCGGGCGCTGACGGTCGATTCGTAGGGCGGGCGGAAGCCTTCGAGGATCTTCGACGCGGCGCTGGTCTGCACGCCCTGCGTGGCGAACAGATCCTTCATGCCGATCGGCACGCCCGCCAGCTTGCCCAGCGGCTTGCCGGCGGCGCGATCCGCATCGACCCTGGCCGCAGCGGCCAGCGCGTTGTCCGGGGTGGTGACGATGAAGGCGTTGAGCGCGTCCTGCGCCTGCTCCACCGCAGCGTTGAAAGCACTGGCCACTTCGGTGGCGGTAAAATCGCCGCTGGCAACGCCATCGCGGATCGCGGCGATGCCAAGATCAGTCAGCGCGGTTTCGGTTTTGGACATTATTCGATCACCTTGGGCACGCCGAAAAAGCCGTGTTCGGGCGCAGGCGCGTTGGCCAGCACCGCATCGCGGATGCCGCCGCCGGTCAGCGGATCGGCGTTGACCACATCGGCGCGCAGCCGCTGGGCATTGGGGATCACCGCGGTCATCGGTTCGATGCCGGTCACGTCCACTTCGCCGAGCTGTTCGACCCAGGCGAGGATGCCGTTCAGTTCGGGCACCATCGCGGCCAGTTCGGCGTCGGAAACCTTGATGCGGGCCAGCGAGGCGATCTTCGCCACGGTGGCGGTGTCTACGGACATGATGCGATACTCTCAGCCGGAAAAAAGGAACGCCGCGCGCTATCACTGCGCGCGGCGTGCTTCAAGCCAGTGCCGGACCAAAGGCCCGGCCGTGCAGCCGTCAGGGCGCGGGCGCTGGCATGGGCGGCATGCCGCCGGGAGCCGCGCCTTGCGCACCACCCTGCTGCATCTGCTGCATCTGCTGCATGATCTGGCGCTGCTGGTCGAGTTCGGCGGCGCTCTTGTAGTCGATCAGTTCGACTTCGAAGACCAGATCGCTGTTGGCCGGAATCACCACCTCGCCGGTTTGCGGATTGCGCTTTTCTTCGGCTCCATAAGCCTTTTCAGCCGGAATCTCGATCACGTACTTGCCGCCGCGCTGCATCTTGCCCAGTCCTTCGGCAAAGCCGGGGATCACGGTTTCCAGCGGCAGGACGGCACGTTCGCCACGGTCGAACTCCTTGCCCGAAGCCAGCCGCCCGACATAGTTGATCAGCGCCACGTCCGACATGGCGGGCGATGCGCCCTGCCCGGCCTTGACCGTTTCGATCACGACACCCTTGTAGCGGGTGCCATAGGCGACACCGGAACCGACAAGCACGGCAAGAAGAACGCCCAGCCAGATCTTGGTGATCGAGCCCTTGGCAACAGGCTGAAGCGGAACGCGGGTGATTTCCGACATGTTTTCCCCTTTGGGATGACCCCTGTGGATGCGCCCGGCCCGGACATCCGGGCCAGTGGTCCGAATATGCGAAAGGGCGCCGCAATGACGGCGCCCCTCTTGGCCCAGCCGGGCCAGCGCGGCAAGGGGTTAGATGCAAGTGGCGGATCGGGATGAAGGCCCCCGCGCCTGCCTGCCGCCCCTGCCAGCCTGAGCCGGAAACCGGCTCCAGACCTTACTTTGCGCCGTCGCGCTCCTGGCGCTTGCGCTCAAGCTTGCGGGCGCGACGGATGGCGGCGGCCTTTTCGCGGGCGCGCTTTTCCGAAGGCTTTTCAAAGTGACGGCGCAGCTTCATTTCACGATACACGCCTTCACGCTGCAGCTTCTTCTTGAGCGCGCGAAGGGCCTGGTCGACATTGTTATCGCGAACGAGAATCTGCATAAACCGCTACACCTCAAACTGTTGGCGAGAGCCCGCTGCCTTCGCGGGAATCACCCTGATCCATGGAAACACAAAACGGGCCGAATCCGAACAGGACCGGCTCGAACCGGCGGGCCACTACCCAAAACGGCCGACGAAGGCAAGCAAACTCGTGCAATTTGCCGGGCAACCGTTTAAGGGGCCGCCCATGAACGTTCCTTCTTCCCTGCATGCCAGCGCGCTGGTTGCCCTTGGCGGCGGCACCGGTGCGGTGCTCCGTTTTCATCTTGGCCGCGTGATCGGCACCCTGACCGGCCACAACGCCACCCTACCATGGGGGACGTTTGCCATCAACGCTTCCGGCAGCCTGCTGATGGGCGTGCTGGCCGGATGGCTGGCCCGCCATGGCACGGGGGGCGAGGCATGGCGCCTGCTGCTGGGCGTGGGGCTGCTGGGCGGGTTCACGACGTTTTCCGCGTTCAGCCTGGAAGCGGCGCTGCTCATCCAGCGCGGCATGATCGGCGCGGCGGCGCTTTATGCAGCGGGATCGGTTCTGGCGGGCATCGCCGGGCTGTTCCTGGGCCTGCAGATCGTGCGGGGGCTGGCATGAGCAAGACATCCTACAGCAAGAACGGTGCGCAAGCCGATGATGCGGTGCGCCAGTTCACCGTCGGGCGCGATGACGATGACGTGCGGCTGGACCGCTGGTTCAAGCGCCACCTGCCGCAAGTGGGCTTTGCCACGGTATCGCGCTGGGCGCGCACCGGGCAGATCCGCGTCGATGGCAAGCGCGCCGATGTCGACACCCGGCTAAGCGCGGGGCAGATCCTGCGCGTGCCCCCCGGCGGCGCACTGCCGCCCGGCCCGCGCGGCCAGAAGGTGCGCAAGCCGCTGACCGACGAACAGATTCAGCTGGCCGAATCGATGGTGCTGGAAAAGGACCGCGCCGCGATCATCCTCAACAAGCCGCCGGGCCTTGCCACGCAAGGCGGCAGCGGCACCTACGAACATGTCGACGGCCTGCTCGACGCCTATGCCGCCGACAGCGAACCGCGCCCCCGGCTGGTGCACCGGCTGGACAAGGACACATCGGGCGTGCTGCTGATCGCCCGCACGCCGGGCAGCGCGGCGTTCTTTTCGCGCCGCTTTTCCGGGCGCACCGCGCGCAAGATCTACTGGGCGCTGGTAACCGGCGTGCCCGACATCAAGGACGGCCTGATCGAACTGCCGCTGGCCAAGCAGCCGGGCACGGGCGGCGAAAAGATGATGGTCGACGAAAGCGGCCAGGGCCAGTCCGCGCGCACCCGCTACCGCATGATCAGCCGCGCCGGGAACGCCGCAGCGTGGGTCGAACTGCAACCGCTGACCGGGCGCACCCACCAGTTGCGCGTGCATATGGCGGCCATCGGCCACCCGATCGTGGGCGATGGCAAGTATGGCGGGCAGGCTGCGTTCCTGACCGGCAGCATCAGCCGCAAGATGCACCTGCACGCCCGCCGTCTGCGCATCGAACACCCCGAAGGCGACCTGATCGACGTGACCGCGCCTCTGCCCGATCACTTTGCCGCCAGCATGGCGCAACTGGGCTTTCACGAAGAGGACGGCGACTTGCCGCTCGAAACGGAAAAGCCGATCCCCGAAAAGACCATGCAGAAGCGCGCCGCCAAGGCCCATTCCAAGGAATACCGCAAGGAACGCCGGGGCGAACGCCGCAAGCGCGCCGATGGCACCAGCGCACGCAAGCCCACCGGCAAGCGCGCACCGCCCGCCGAACGCGCCGCTGCTCCTGCCAGAAACGCCAAGGCGGCCGGGCCGGCAGCGCCACGGCGCGCTGCATCGGCCAAGCCTGTCGCCAAGCCTGTCAGCGGCCGGGTTGCCGCGCCCAAGCCCGGCGCGGGCAAGACCCATGCGGGCAAGCCGCCCGCCGCCACGCGCACCAGCACGCGCGCGCCTTCGGCCAGGGCGGCCCCGCGCAAGCCTTCGGGCCGCCCACCGGCCACGCCGCGCTGATGCATCCCGACACCGCCTTCCGGCTTGACGATCGCGCGCTGCACGAGGCGCTGATTGCGCAGATCGGCTTCGGCATGGTCTTTGCCACGACCCCGGACGGACCGCGCGTTGCCCATGTGCCGTTGCTGTCCACCGGCGACGGGGCGGTGCAGTTCCACCTTTCGCGCGGGCACGCCCTGTCGCGTCACCTTGATGGAGCAACCGCGCTCGCCGTGGTCAACGGGCCGGACGGCTATGTTTCGGCGCGCTGGTACGAAGACCCGGCGCAAGTGCCGACCTGGAACTACATCGCGCTGGAACTGGAAGGCCGGGTGCGGCGGATGGATCAGGATGGCTTGCACGCCCTGCTCGAAACACTGACTGCGCAGCACGAACAGCGGCTGGCGCACGGCACGCCGTGGACGATGGACAAGATGCCCGAAGACCGGTTGCGCGCGATGATGGGCGCGATTATCGGCTTCGAACTGGAAGTGCAGGCGTGGCGGCCGACGTTCAAGCTTTCGCAGAACAAGAGCGCCGCCGAACGCGCCCGCGTTGCCACCGGGCTGGAGGCCGAAGGCGCTCCGGCGATTGCCGAACTCATGCGCAGGCTGGCCCCGTGAAACTTGCGATCTTCGACTGCGACGGCACGCTGGTGGATAGCCAGGCCGACATCTGCGAGGCCATGGATGCGGCCTTTGCCGCCGCCGGGCTGGTCCCGCCCGACCGCCACGATACCCGCCGTGTCGTCGGCCTTTCGCTGCACGAGGCAATGCGGCGGCTGCATCCGGCGGGCGGGCACGACGATCACTCCGCGCTGACCCAGCTCTACAAGGACGCCTTCCGCGCTCGCCGCGCTGCGGGCGCGGTGGCCGAACCGCTGTACGAAGGAATCGCCGCGCTGGTGGCCGAACTGGCCGCCGAGGGCTGGCAACTGGCGGTCGCCACCGGCAAATCCGACCGCGGGCTGGCGCATTGTCTGGAAACGCACGGCCTGACCCGGCATTTCGTTTCGCTCCAGACCGCAGACCGCCACCCGTCCAAGCCCGACCCGTCGATGATCGAACAGTGCATTGCCGATGCCGGGGCCGACCGCGCGCGCACCGCAATGATCGGCGATACCGTCTATGACATCGCCATGGCCTGCAACGCCGGGGTACGCGGGATCGGCGTGGACTGGGGCTATCACGAAAGCGCCGAACTGATCGAAGCCGGGGCGCAGGCCGTTGCGACCAGCGTCAGCCATTTGCGCGACCTGCTGCGGGGCGTGGCATGACCGGGGAACGCGATCCCGCCGTGGCGCGCTTTGCCGTTTTGCAGATGATGCGGCTGTCGGGCGTCGTGCTGTTGCTGCTGGGCGTGCTGATCATCGCGGGCAAGGCGCCTGCCTTCCTGTCCGGCCTGCCCGAAGCGGCCGGTTATGCGCTGGCCCTGATCGGGCTGGCGGACTTTGTCGTGGTGCCGCACATGCTCGCGCGCCGCTGGAGAACACCCCGCAGATGAAGCGTTTCTACAAGCAGGTAAGCGTTGCCTCCGGCGACGGGGGCCATGGCGTGCAGCTTGACGGGCGGGCAATCCGCACCGTGGGCGGCCGCGCCCAGAGGGTGCCGAGCCGCGCGCTGGCCGAAGCGATGGCGCTGGAATGGTCCGGCCAGGGCGAAGAGATCGACCCGGCGCGCTTCGTCTTCCGCGATCTGGCCGATTACGCGATCGATGCCATCGCGCCCGACCCCGCAGCGGCTGTCGCCAGCCTGCTGCCTTATGCCGATACCGACACGCTGTGCTACCGCGCCGAGCCGGACGAAGCCTTTGCCGCGCGCCAGCGGCTGATGTGGGAACCGCTGCTGGCTGGTGTGGAATCGCGCTATGGCGTGCGCTTCAACCGCGTCGCCGGGGTGATGCACAAACCGCAACCGCCCGAAACGCTGGCCCGGATGGAACAGGAACTGGCTGCTCGCGATGCCTTTGCGCTGGCGGCGCTGCGCAATACCGTGACACTGGCGGCATCGCTGGTGATCGGGCTGGCCGCGCTCGATCCGGGGGCGGACCTCGACGCGCTGTGGGACGCGGCCAACCTTGAAGAGGACTGGCAGGCCGAACTGTGGGGCAAGGACGCCGAAGCGCAGGAGCGCCGGGCGCGGCGCGGGGCCGCCTTTGCCGCCGCCGCGCGCTTTGCCCTGCTGGCACGCGGGCAGACGCCCGCCGCGCCGGAAACAGCCTAACCGATCCAGTCGGCCACGGCGCTGGCCACGGCATTGGCCGCCTGATTCAGCGCGGGGCCGACGTATTTGCCTTCGGCATCGGCCACCGGCACCACGCTTTCAAACCGGCGCGTCTCGATCTTGCCGCCCGCCAGTTCGCGGACCGCATCATACCGCACCACCGCACTGCGGGTGCGCGCATCGTAGCCCATGTCGAGCAAACGCCCACCAAGGCGCGGGCCAAGCGCACTGCCATCGCCTTCGATCACCACGCGCCCGCCGCGCGCGCGCAGCGTTTCGGCCAGCAGCCGCTGGAACTGGCGCGAAGGCCGTTCCACCCACATTGTATTCTTGAGATAGGCGATGTTGGCATCGTCGATCTGCACCGGCACGCGGGTGACTGCCAGCCGCGCCTCTGCCGCCGGTTCCAGCACCACCAGCGCATCGCGCACGCTGCCGCTGGCCGCCGCGCCTGCCGCAGGGGCGCTTTGCGCGGTCAGCGAAAGCAGCGTGTCGGGCACCTTGGGGCCAAGGCTGACGCACCCGGAGAGCGCCATGGCCACGGCGGCGCATGCCGCAAGCGTGCCTATGCGGCGGGCGGGCATGGGGGTGGCGTGCATCATCATCGCATCCTCAATCCTTGTAATCGGGCAGCTTAGGCCCGCCAACCAGTCCGCCAACGCCCTGGCTGTTGATCCGTTCGGTCACTTCGCGCAGGCTGCGGGTTGTCGCCTGCAGATCGCGGATCGCCGCTTCGGCAGCCGGCAGCGTGCGTTCGTTAAGCTGCTTTGCCGCCGGGCGTGCATCGTCGAGCGTGCCTTGCAGGGCATCGGCAGCGGCCTGTGCCGATTTCAGCGTCTGCGAAAGCTGCTTGGCCAGTCCGTTGCCCTGATCGTTGATCATCGCATCGGCCGAGCCGGTGAGCTTTTCAAAGCTGGCCAGCGTATAGTTGGCCTGGCGCAGGGTGGCCTGCAATTCGGCCAGCACGCGCTTCACGTCGGGCGAAGCATCGGCGAGGTTGCCGCTCAGCCGGTCGGTATTGGCCAGGATGTTTTCGATCGACTTCTGGTTCTTGTCGGAAAGCACCATGGTCAGGCGTTCGGTCAGCGTCGCCAGCCGTTCCAGCAGGAGCGGCGCGTTTGACAGGATTTCACCCAGCCCGCTGCGCTTGGTCGGGATCACCGGCACGCCTTCCGGGCAGGTGGCGCGGGGGTTTTCGCGCGGGCATTCGATCGCCGGGGCGCCCTTGTGCGCGCCCGAAAGCTGGATCGTGGAAACCCCGGTAAAGCTGCCCAGCAGGCTGGCCGTGGTGCCTTGCAGGATCGGCACGCGGCGATCGACCGAAATGCGCACGCGCACGAACTCAGGATCGCGCTCCCACAGTTCGATATCCTTGACCTGCCCGGCAGGCACGCCGGAAAACGACACTTCCGATCCGCGCGCCAGCCCGTCGACCGATTGCTTGAAGAAGATGTCGTACTCGTTGATGTCACCCCGGTTGAGCCGCGCGATCCACATCGTCAGGGCCGCAGTCGCCGCCAGCAGCACCAGCGTGACCACCCCGACCCAGATATGATTTGCGCGCGTTTCCATCGGTTGATCCTTATGCCTCGTCCTCTTGCGCCACGGCAAGGCGGTTGCCTGCCTGCGCATGCCGTGCCTTGGCATCCTGCGCCGCGCGGCCGCGCGGTCCGTTGAAGTATTCCTGAATCCACGGATGGTCCGTGGCCAGCAGTTCGGGAATGGTGCCCACCGCAATCACCTTGCGGTCCGCCAGCACAGCCACCCGGTCGCAGATTTCGTACAGCGTATCGAGATCGTGGGTGATGAGGAACACCGTCAGGTCCAGCGTCTGCTGCAGTTGCAGGATAAGCTGGTCGAACGCCGCCGCGCCGATCGGGTCCAGCCCGGCGGTCGGTTCATCAAGGAACAGCAGTTCGGGATCGAGCGCCAGCGCACGGGCAAGCCCGGCGCGCTTCTTCATGCCGCCCGAAAGTTCGGACGGAAACTTGGCAGTGGCTTCCGCCGGCAGGCCCGACAGCAGCACCTTGTAGCGGGCGATTTCGTGGCGCAATTCGTCGGTGATTTCCGGGTAGAACTCGCGCAGCGGCACTTCCACGTTTTCCGCCACGGTCAGCGTCGAAAACAGCGCCCCGCCCTGGAACAGCACGCCCCAGCGGCTGCGAATGTCGATGTCATCGTCGTCCACCGCGTCGGTGATCGACTGGCCCAGCACTTCCACTTCCCCTGCATCGGGCACCTGCAGGCCGATAATCGCGCGCATCAGCACCGATTTGCCCGTGCCCGATCCGCCAACCACGCCAATGATTTCACCCTTGCGCACTTCAAGGTCCAGCCCGTCGTGGATGACATGGCTGCCAAAGGCGGTGCGCAGGCCGCGCACGCGGATGGGGAACGCCGGATCGCCCATCAGCCCCACCCGATTTCGGTGAAGAACACGGCGAAGAAGGCATCGAGCACGATGACCATGAAAATGGCGATGACCACCGCCGCCGTGGTGCGCGCGCCCACTTCTTCGGCGTTGTTCTTGACCTGCATGCCCTGATAGCAGCCTGAAAGCGCAACGATCAGGCCGAACACCGGCGCCTTGGCCAGCCCCACCCAGACATCGTGCAGCGGCACCACTTCCTGAATGCGCGACAAAAAGGTGAAGAACGGGATGCCCAGCGCCAGCGACGATATGAACGCCCCGCCGACAATCCCCAGAAACGAGGAATAGAAGCCCAGCAGCGGCAGCATCAGCATCGTCGCCAGGATGCGCGGCACGACCAGCGCCTCCATCGGTGAAACCCCGATGGTGCGCATGGCATCGACTTCTTCGGTCAGCTTCATCGTGCCGATCTGTGCGGCGAAGGCCGAGCCAGACCGGCCTGCGACCATGATCGCGGTCATCAGCACGCCCAGTTCGCGCAAGGTCAGGCGGCCGACGAGGTTGACGGTATAGATTTCCGCGCCGAACTGGCGAAGCTGCACCGAACCCTGCTGGGCGATGACGATGCCGACCAGAAAGCTCATCAGCGCGATAATCGCCAACGCGTTGACGCCAACCAGTTCCATCTGGTGGACCAGCGCCTTGCCGCGAAAACGCGAAGGGTGGCGGATCAGCGTGCCGGCGGAAAGCACCACCTGCCCCAGAAACCCGATGACCTGGACGATGCCATGGCCAAGGTCGATCATCACTTCGCCCACCTTGTCGGGCACCCGCTGCAACAGTGGCAGGCGTTCAGGCCGCACGGAATGGGCATTGGCATCGGCCCGGCTGATCGCGTCGATCAGCTTCTGCGCCGAATCCCCGCAGCCGGTGATCGAAGCACCGTGATCGCGCGAAAGCCGCCACACCGTCCACGCGCCGACCGTGTCCATCACGGCCACGCCGGACACGTCGATCACCGCCACGGTATCGTCGATATGGCGCAACTGCGCATCGACATGGCCCACCGAAGCCACCGTCATCGGTCCGCTGAAGGCAAGGGTCGCCCCGCCCCCATCCGGGGCGGGCGTGATCTGGAATTGTGTCAAAGCCCGCATCGTGCCCGCTTCATGGGGGAAATTGGCAGGGCCGACAAGTGCATCACATGCGATATAACGTGTGGCATCGCCCATCGGTTCCGTTGCTTTCCCACCGCATCACGGCGGGCGTGGACGCTTGCGGCGGCGCGGCCACGGTGGCAAGGCGCAAACCCATGACCGAACACACGACGACTGACCAGACGATGACCGGCGGGGCGCACGCCGCCGAACTCGCCAAGACCTTCGAACCCGCCGGGATCGAAAAGCGGTGGTATGCCCATTGGGAAAGCAATGGCCTGTTCCGGCCCGAACGCCCCGATGCCCAGCCCTATACGATCGTCAACCCGCCGCCCAACGTGACCGGCAGCCTGCACATCGGCCATGCGCTGGACAACACCTTGCAGGACGTGATGATCCGCTACGAACGCCTGCGCGGCAAGGATGCGCTGTGGGTGGTGGGCACCGACCATGCCGGCATCGCCACGCAGATGGTGGTCGAACGCCAGATGGAGGCGAAACAGGACAAGCGCACCAACTACACCCGCGAACAGTTCGTGGAGAAGGTGTGGGAGTGGAAGCGCGAAAGCGGCGGCACGATCACCGGCCAGTTGCGCCGCCTTGGCTGTTCGATGGACTGGTCCAGAGAGCAGTTCACGATGGACCCGCACTTCACCAGGGCCGTGGTGAAGGTCTTCGTGGACCTTTACAATCAGGGGCTGATCTACCGCGACAAGCGGCTGGTGAACTGGGACCCCAAGCTCAAGACCGCGATTTCCGACCTTGAGGTGGAAACCCGCGAAACGCAGGGCGGCTTCTGGCACTTCAAGTATCCGCTGGCCGATGGCGTGACGCGCGATGACGGGCTGGACTGGATCGAGGTTGCCACGACGCGCCCCGAAACCATGCTGGCCGACATGGCCGTGGCGGTTCATCCTGAGGATGACCGCTACAAATCGGTGATCGGCAAGCATGTCATCCTGCCGCTGACCGGGCGGCGCATCCCCATCGTGGCCGACGAACACGCCGACCCGGAACTGGGCAGCGGCGCGGTGAAGATCACGCCGGGGCATGACTTCAACGACTTCGAAGTGGGCAAGCGCGCCGGGATCAAACCCGCCGACATGCTCAACATGTTCGACGCCGAAGCCAGGGTGGTGCAGACTTCGGACGGGCTGGTGCCGGACGCATTCATCGGCATGGACCGCTTCGATGCGCGCAAGCTGGTGGTGGAGCGGATGAAGGAAGCGGGCTTCCTGATTCCCCACGTCACCAAGGACAAGGAAGGCAACCTTGTCGAACACGACTTCGAACCGCGCACGATCCAGACTCCTTACGGGGACCGCGGCGGCGTGGTGATCGAACCGTGGCTGACCGACCAGTGGTATGTCGATGCCGCAACGCTCGCCAAGGCACCGATCGAAGCGGTGCGTTCGGGCGCGATCGAGATCGTGCCCAAGACGTGGGAAAAGACCTTCTTCAACTGGATGGAAAACATCCAGCCGTGGTGCGTTTCCCGCCAGTTGTGGTGGGGACACCGGATCCCGGCGTGGTATGGGCCGGATGGCACTGTCTATGTAGCCGAGGACGAAGCTGCGGCGCAGGCACTCGCCGGTAATACGCCCCTAACCCGCGACGAAGACGTCCTCGACACCTGGTTCTCCTCCGCGCTGTGGCCCTTCGCCACGCTCGGCTGGCCGGAAGACGATACCGCTCCCCCCTCCCCTTCAGGGGAGGGGCCGGGGGTGGGGGCTATACCAGTCAGCGACGGTGCCGGGCTGCAATCCCCCACCCCACCCTCTCCGCTGAAGGGGAGGGGCGATAAGTCCCTCCTCGCCAAACACTACCCCAACGACCTGCTGATTTCCGGCTTCGACATCCTGTTCTTCTGGGATGCGCGCATGGCGATGCAGGGCATGCACTTCATGAAGCCAGCGGACGAAGTCCGACCAATGTCAGACTACGTGCCGTGGAAGAAGCTGTACCTGCACGGCCTTGTCCGCGCCGCCGATGGCGCGAAGATGAGCAAGTCCAAGGGCAACGTGGTCGATCCGCTGGGCCTGATCGACAAGTACGGGGCCGATGCGCTGCGTTTCTTCATGTGCGCCATGGAAAGCCAGGGCCGCGACGTGAAGATGGATGAAAAGCGCGTCGAAGGGTATCGCAACTTCGCCACCAAGCTGTGGAACGCCGCGCGCTTCTGCCAGAGCAACGGGATCACCGGCAGCACCTCGGTCGCCGCGCCTGTCGCCACATCGGCGGTCAACAAGTGGATCATCGGCGAAGTCGTCGAAACCGTTGCTGCGCTCGATCAGGCGATGGCCGACCTGCGCTTCGATGCGGCGGCGAACACCGTCTATCACTTCGTCTGGGACCAGTTCTGCGATTGGTACATCGAACTGATCAAGGGCAATTTCGACGCCGAAACCAAAGCTGTGGCAGGCTGGGTGCTCGACCAGATTCTGGTCATGCTCCACCCGTTCATGCCGTTCGTGACCGAGGAACTGTGGCACGCGTTGTCTGACCCTGCCCACCCTCGCGCGGCCGAACTGATCGTGGCGCAGTGGCCTCAGCCCGCGGCGTCGGTCGATCCGGCAGCCAAGCGCGAGGTCGAATGGCTGATCAAGGTGATTACGGCCATTCGTTCTGCTCGAAATGAACTGAATATTCCGCCCGGCACTAGGATGGAAGGCCACGTTCTGGGTGGCGACGACGAATACCATCAACGGCTACTTCACTACTGGCCACTCATTAACAAGCTTGCCCGAATCAGCTTGAGCCGAATCGAAAACGTGGGTGTTGGCACAGGCAACGCTTTCCAAGTGGTTGTGGATAATGTGACTTATGCGCTTCAGCTCGAAGGGGTGATCGACATCGCCGCCGAAAAGGCCCGGCTGGAAAAGGCGCTGGCGGTTTCGCAAAAGGAAGCCAAGGCGCTCGAAGGGCGCTTGGGCAACCCCGCCTTCGTCGAAAAGGCCAAGCCCGAAGCGGTTGAAAAGGCGCGCGCCGATCATGCCCTGCACGCCGCCGAAGCCGAACGGCTGGCCGCCGCGCTCCAGCGGCTGGGGTGACCGTGGCGGGCGACCGGCCTTGCTGACACTGGCGACGGTGAACCCCGGCGAGCCGGAGGTCTTTGCTTCGTTGCAGGGCGAAGGCCCCGGCATGGGGCGGCCATCGGTGTTCGTGCGGCTGTCGCGCTGCAACCTTGCCTGCCACTGGTGCGACACGGCCTATACCTGGCGGTTCGAAGGCGATAACCGGCCCCACCGCGATGCACTCGCCTATGCCCGCGCCGAAAACCAGATCGCGCTCGACGAAACGGCAGTGGCCGACCTGATCCTGACGCACGGGCAGGACCAGCTGGTGATCACCGGGGGCGAACCGCTGTTGCAGGGTGCGGCGCTGGCCCGGCTCGTGGCGCTGCTGAAACAGGCGCGGCCCGCCCTGCACGTGGAAATCGAAACCAACGGCACCGTTGCCCCGCCCCCCGCGCTCGATCCGCTGGTGGACCAGTTCAACGTCAGCCCGAAGCTCGCCCATTCGGGCAATCCGGCCGAACTGGCGCTCCTGCCCGAACGGCTGGATGCGTGGGCGCGCGATGCGCGGGCGTGGTTCAAGTTCGTGGTCCGCGCGCCTGCCGATCTGGGAGAGATCGCCGCGCTGCAGGACCGCCACGCGATTGCCGCCGACCACTTGTTCGTGATGCCCGAAGGCACGCAAAGCACGACGCTGCGCGAACGGGCGACGTGGCTTGCCGAAGAGGCACTGGTGCGCGGCTGGCGGTTTACCGACCGCCTGCACATTCATCTGTACGGGGATACGAGGGGGACTTAAAAACAGTGCATAACTAATTGCGCGCCAGTTCATTTGGCGGCAATTAAGCTGAGAACGGTGAGCCACGCATCTATCCTTGTGGAAGGGATAGTGTGCCCCCTTTTGGAAGGGGGCGATGAGTTGCCAGCCCAAAGGCTCACCGTTCTCCTGATCTTGGTTTGATCCCAACATCAGTTGCAATTTTCAAACTAATGGTTGCGCCCGCGCTCCACCATGGTCGGCAAAAAAGTTACCCACAGGCGCTTTAAATCAATCAGAACGGGATATCGTCGTCCAGATCGTCGGAAAAGCCGCCTGCGCCGCCGGAAGACCCGCCGCCGCCCTGATTCCAGCCGCCACCCGCAGCGCCGCCGCGCGATCCGCCGCCCGACGAACCACCGTCATTCCAGCCACCACCGGACGAGCGGCCCCCGCCGCCGCCCATGCCGCCGCTGCCGCTACCGCCGCCGGGACCGTCGAGCATGGTCAGCACGCCGCCGATGCCGCCGACCGACACTTCGGTGCTGTAACGGTCATTGCCCGACTGGTCCTGCCACTTGCGGGTGCGAAGCTGGCCTTCGATATAGACCTTGGAGCCTTTTTTCAGATAGCGTTCGGCCACGCCCACCAGCCCGTCTGACTGGAGCACGACGGTGTGCCACTCGGTCCGTTCCTTCTTTTCGCCGGTGGCGCGGTCCTTCCAGCTTTCCGACGTGGCGATGCGCAGGTTTGCGATGCGGCCCCCGTTCTGAAAGCTCTTGACCTCCGGGTCCTGCCCCAGATTGCCGATGAGGATGACCTTGTTGACGCTGCCTGCCATCGAATCGAATCCCTTGTGATGTGGCACGTGGCCTAGCGCATGGGCGTGGCGAGGTTGAGTCTCGCGCCGACCTTTCCCACAGCGCAGGGTCTGCCCGCGCGCGCCGGCTGGCCTATTGCAGCCCCGCCGCGCTGGCTGCCCAGAAGGTGGCGCCGGCTGCCAGATAGGCGAGCGTGAACAGGTATCCGAGCATGAACGCCGGCCATTTCCAGCCGTTGGTTTCGCGCCGCGCCACGGCAATCGTGGCGAGGCACTGCGGCGCGAAGACGAACCACGCCAGGAACGCCAGCGCCATCGGCAGCGTCCAGTGCGCGCGCAACTGGTCGCCCAGCGCAACCGCCGCCGCGTCCTCATCCTCGTCCGGCGCGCTGACGGCATAGGTCGTGGCGAGCGAGCTGACCGCCACTTCGCGCGCGGCCATCGCCGGGATCACTGCAAGGCTCATGTCGCGGTTGAAGCCGATCGGCCCCAGCACCACCGACAGGCCGTTGGCCATCGTGCCCGCGATCGAGGCATCGACCTGATCCTGCCCCGGTTCGGCGCGCGGAAAATTGAGCAGCAGCCACAGCACCACGGTAACCGTGAAGATCATCGTGCCCGCACGGCGCAGGAACACGAAGGCGCGCTGCCACAGGCCCAGCGCCAGATCCTTGACCGTGGGCAACTGGTACTTGGGCAGTTCCATGATGAAGCCCGACGCCGCACCCTTGGTCACCGACCGGCGCAGGACCAGCGCAACGACCATCGCCCCGATGATTCCCGCCACATAAAGCGCGAAGAGGACCAGCCCTTGCAGGCCGATGCCGGGGCCGACCATGCGGTCGGGAATGAACGCGGCGATGATAACGGCATAGACCGGCAGGCGCGCCGAACAGGTCATCATCGGGGCGATAAGGATCGTGGTCAGCCGGTCCCTGGGATCGGTAATGCTGCGCGTGGCCATGATCCCCGGAATCGCGCAGGCGAAGCTGGACAGCAGCGGAATGAAGCTGCGCCCCGAAAGACCGACCCCGGCCATCAGGCGGTCCATCAGGAAGGCGGCGCGGGCCATGTACCCGGTCGCCTCCATGGTCAGGATGAAGAAGAACAGGATCACGATCTGCGGCAGGAACACCACGACCGAACCGACCCCGGCGATGACGCCTTCGGTCACCAGATCGCGCAGCAGGCTGGGCGGCATCACGGCCTTGACCAGATCGCCAAGCAGGCCGACCGCCGCTTCCAGCCCGTCGGCAAACGGGGTGGCCCAACTGAACACCGCCTGGAACACCACGAACAGCAGCGCGAACAGGATCGGCGGCCCGGCCCACGGGTGCAGCAGCACGCGGTCGAGCCGCGCGTGCAGGCGGTGGCGGGCGGTTTCCGAAAGGATCGCGGCACGGGCCATCTCGTGCGCCTGCATCCGCCGTTCGGGCAGGGTAATGTGCGGGCGCGGCGCGGGCGGATCGCTGTTCACCCGGTCGCGCGCGGCGGCAATGGCCACGGCCAGCGCATCCAGCCCACGCCGCCGCACCGCGACGGTCGGGATCACCGGCACGCCCAGCGCCGATTGCAGCGCGGCCGGGTCCAGCGTCAGCCCGTCGCGTTCGGCCAGATCGACCATGTTGAGCGCGACGACAGTGGGGCGGCCCAGTTCGATCACTTCCTGGGCAAAGACGAGATGCTGTTCAAGGTTCGAACTGTCGAGCACCAGCACGATCACGTCGGGCTGCGCCTGCCCTTCCTGTTCGCCCATGATGACCTTGCGAGTCACTTCCTCGTCCGGGCTGGTCGCGTCGAGCGCGTAGGAACCGGGCAGATCGACCAGTTCGACCGGTTCGCCCGATGGCAGCAGCAGGCGGCCTGCCTTGCGCTCCACCGTCACGCCGGGATAGTTGGCGATCTTCTGGCGCGCGCCGGTCAGCGCGTTGAACAGCGCGCTCTTGCCCGCGTTGGGGTTGCCGACCAGCGCGGCCACGGTCAGCGCACGGGTCATGCCGGCGCGGTTTCCGTGATCGGTTCAACCTGCATCGCACGGGCATGGACCCGGCGGATCGCCACGGTCATCCGGCCGATCTCGACCGCCAGCGGATCGCGCCCCAGAAACACGCCGCGATGCGCCAGCGTGACCCGCGCGCCAACATCGAGGCCAAGCGCGCGCAGGCGCCGTGCCTCTTCGGCCACAAGCACAGACCAGTCCACCGCCGCGATTCGGGCCGGGGTGCCGATGGGAAGGAGATCAAGCGTCACGCCCGTGGCGCTGCCATAGCGCGCCAGCAAATGCAAGTCGTTCGCAATAAATTGCGCCAGATCAAAAATGCCGCGCCGTTCAGCGCGCCGGGTAGCGCATCCGTCCCAGCATCCGGGTGATCGAAAAGGTGCCTTCGCGCGGCGCGGTAAAGCGCGCCTTGGCCTTTTCGAACTTCATCACCCCGTCGATACGCCGGTCAAGAAACGCGCGGGTATCGGCGTGATCGTCGCTCGTGTCGTTGGCGAAGATGGCAAGCGTTGCCGTGTAGATCGCGCCCAGCGTCAGCCGCTTGGTGTAGTGGTTGTAATCGGCGGCGGTATCGCCCGCCAGCCGCCACATCGCATCGGCGCTGGACCAGCCGAGCCGGGCCGTGGCGGGCAGGTTCTGCGGCATGGCCATGATCGCCATGGCGCGCCGCAGGGCCTCTTCGCGCCCGGTCAGCGCATCCAGCCGGGCCTGCACCAGACGGCGGATGCGTTCGCGGATCGGCAGGTTGGAAAGCTGTGCGGCGGGCAGCGCGGCGGCCATCGCGGCATCAATGCTGGCAATCCATGCCGCGATCATCGCCATCGGCCCATCGGCAAAGGCATAGCGCGCCAGCGCCGGATCGACGCCCAGCGCCTGCGCCGCCGCGAGCACTGCCTCCTCGCTCCACCCGTCGAAGGCGGCAGCATCGGCAATCGCCGGGGCAAGGCGCTGGCGCAGCGCGTCGAGAGTATCGTCCTGGGTCATGCAGCAAGCCCTAGCGCAAGAGGCCGGTCGTCAGAAAGACGGTCCATAGGTCCGGGCCGCGGCAGCCGGCTTGGCTTCCCTGGCGGCGCGTTCCAGTTCCCCCAGCACCGGGCTGTTCTTGCCATCGAGCGCCGCGTAATCACGCGCAGAGCGGCCTGAATTGTCGGGCCGATCCGGGTTGGCGCCCGCCTTTACCAGCAGCCGGACCATGGCCAGATCGCGGCGGTGGACCGCGCTGATCAGCGGGGTTTCGCCGGTATTGTTCGCTTCATCCACCCGCGCGCCGGATTTGATGAGTTCGTCCAGCCCGTCGACAAAGCCGATTTCCGCGGCCTGGACCAGCGGCGTGACACCGCGCGAATCGCGCGCATTCACGTTCGCGCCCTTGCCGATCAGGAACTGCATCCACGTCAGGTCGCGGCGCGCCACGACGATGTGCAGCGCGGTCTGCCCGGTGGTGTAATCCTTGGTGTTGATGATCTGGGTGCCCGGCTCGTTGAGCGCCTCGGTAACCTTTTCACCCTCTTTCTTGCGCACCGCGTCGAGGAACTTGTAGCCATCGGAAAACTGCGCCTGCGCCGGCACCGCCAGCGCGGTGCAGAGCAGTATCGCCAGCATGGCCAGCGCCCTGCGGATGATAGATGGCATGTGTTCCTCCTGTTACGCGCCTTCGGACATGGTGTGCCGCCCGACTAGCCTCTTGCAACCGCACGGTTAGCAGAGCATGAACCGCCACGCCATGGCCCAGACCTTCCGAACCCGCCTGTCCCTGCCGAACATCCGGTCCCTGCTGGGCGCGCTCGCGCTTGCCTGCACGCTGCCGCTGGGCGCCTGCGGTGGAGCGCCGGGCGAAGATCCGCCACTGGCGGGCGCCTCCATCGGCGGCGATTTCACCCTGACCGGCAAGGACGGCAAGCCGGTGCGCTATGCCGATTTCAACGGGCAGTACCGCATCGTCTATTTCGGCTACACGTTCTGCCCGGACGTATGCCCGGTGGACATGGCCAACATTGCGCAAGGGCTGCGCCTGTTCGGCCGCGACCACCCCGATCTGGCCGCAAAGGTCCGTCCGATCTTCATCACCATCGACCCGGCGCGCGACACGCCCGACGTGGTGGGGCGCTTTGCCGCCAATTTCGGCCCGAACGTGGTCGGCCTGACCGGCACGCAGGCGCAGATCGATTCCGTCGCCAAGGCGTGGGCCGTCTTCCACCAGCGCCGCGAAGGCTCCAGCCCCGATGCCTATCTGATGGACCACAGCCGCGCTGCCTATCTGATGGGACCGCAGGGCGAAGCGATAGCCCTGCTGCCTGCGGAACAGGACGCGAAGGCGGTGGCCACCGACCTTGCCCGCTGGGTGCGGTAACCGTCCGGTGAGCGCCGACCGCTTCTGGGAAAGGCCCGTCGAAACGCTGACCCGCGAACAGTGGGAGGCGCTCTGCGATGGCTGCGGCAAATGCTGCCTGCACAAACTGGAAGACGACGTGACCGGCGAAGTGCACCACACCAACGTGGCGTGCCGCCTGCTCGACCTGCGCACCGGGCGCTGCAGCGACTATCGCCACCGCCGCGCGCTGGTGCCCGATTGCGTGCGGCTTACGCCCAGGCTGGCCCGCGAACTGCCGTGGCTGCCCGGCACCTGCGCCTATCGGCTGCGCGCCGATGGTGATCCCCTGCCCGACTGGCACCATCTTGTATCGGGCGACCGCGACGCCGTGCACCGCGCCGGGCAATCGGTGATCGGCAAGGTCATCAGCGAAACCATGGCCGGGCCGATGGAGGCGCACATCGTGCCCGCCGACCATTTCGACCGCCGCGAGACGCGCCGTGCTTGACTGGCTGCGCCGCGCCAACCCCAGGGCGCGCGAACCTGTAGCGCAAACCGCCACCGCAGGAGCGACCGCGCGCACCGCCGCGCCGCGCACCATTCCGGTGGCCGGGCGTGAGCTGCCACTGGTGATCCGCAAGCTTTCGCGCGCGCGGCGGATGACCTTGCGGCTGGCCCCCGATGGCAGCGAGGCGCGGGTTTCGATCCCGGCGTGGGGGCGGGTTGGCGATGCCGAAGCCTTTGCCCGCGACCGGGCGGACTGGCTGGCCGGGCAGCTTGCCAGCCTGCCCGCCGCGCGCGCCATTGCGCCGGGCACACTGCTGAACCTGCGCGGCACGGCGCATCCGATCGTCTGGCAAGCAGGCGCGCGCCGCAAACCGGAACTGTCCGGCGATGCCATCGTTATCGGCGGCCCGGTCGAATCGCTGGCGCGCCGTCTGCAACGCTGGCTGGAAGCGCAGGCGCTGGAGCTTATGCAGGCCGATCTGGCGCATTACTGCCAGCGCGCCGGGGAGGCCGTGCCACGGCTTTCGCTGTCGCGCGCGCAACGCCGCTGGGGCAGTTGCGCCGCCGATGGCACGATCCGCATGAACTGGCGGCTGGTCATGGCTCCCGATTTCGTGCGGCGGTCGGTGATGGCGCACGAAGTGGCGCATATCGCGCACTTCGATCACAGCCCGGCCTTTCACGCCCATCTTGCCACGTTGTACGAAGGCGATGTCGCCGCCGCCAACCGCTGGCTCAAGCGCAACGGACGCGAGCTTTATGCCCCCTTCGGCTGATCGCTCCGCTGTGGCTGGCGCAATCGCCCAGCCCGCCCTATCTAGGCGCGCATGAAAGCGTTTTTCCGCAATGTTTCCCCCCGCCGTGCGGCGATCGACCTGTGGCAGTCGCTGACCACGGCCGGGGAATACCGCATGATCGGTCTGGTCATGGCCGCGGCAGTGACCGGCGGCATCTTCCTGGTGATGAACCAGCAAGGCGGGCGCGGCCTGCCCCGGCCACCCGAAGTGATCTATTTCCCCAGCCTGCTGCCTGACCGCAGCGATGCCGAAATCCTCGCCGAAAACCGCGCCGCCGCCGAAAAGGCCAAGGCCGAGGAGGCCGAGGAAGAAGCCCGCCAGGAACGCATCCGCCAGATGTACAAGGCCGTGGGCGATGCCACCGGGGTTGAAACGCGCAAGGCCTATGCCGAAGGGCAGGCCGAACGCGCCGAAGCAAAGCGCAAGCTCGACGCGCAGCGCAAGGCGATTCTCGACCGCGCACTGGTGGACAATCCCGTGTTCGACGGCACCGTGCTCGATGCCCCGGCACCGGCCGCTGGCGCAGCAGCGGGAACGGCGGGCGCCACAACGCCTGCGCCATGATCGCACGGCCCGCGCCATGACCGCTGCCGACGATGCGCGCTGGCTGGAATCCGCAGCGTCGCTTGCCGCGCGCGCGATCCCGCTGAGCCGCCCCAACCCGGCAGTGGGCGCGGTGATTGTCGATCCGCGCGGCATTGTCGTCGGGCGCGGCTGGACCCAGCCGGGCGGGCGACCCCACGCCGAAGCGCAGGCGCTGACCATGGCAGGACCGGCGGCGCGGGGCGCAACGCTCTACGTCACGCTGGAACCGTGCGCCCACGCCAGCACGCGCGGGCCTTCCTGCACATCGCTGGTTCTGGGCAGCGGCCTGGCGCGCGTCGTGATCGGCGTGCAGGATCCCGACCCGCGCACCGCGGGCAATGGCATGGCCGCGCTGCGCGCCGCAGGGATCGCCGTGCTCCACCTGCCCTGCGCGGCGGCGCACGCCTCGCTGGCGGGCTATCTGACCCGCTCCGCGCTGGGCCGCCCGCGCGTGACGCTGAAGCTTGCCACCTCGCTCGACGGGCGGATCGCCCTGCCCGATGGCACAAGCCAGTGGATCACCGGGCCGCAGGCACGCGCGCACTGCCATGCCGAACGCGCCCGCCACGATGCGATCCTGATCGGCGGCGGCACCCTGCGTGCCGACCGGCCACGGCTCGACGTGCGCCTGCCCGGCCTCGAAGCGCGCAGCCCGCAGCGCATGGTGCTGACGCGCGGCACCGCACCGGACGGGTGGACCGCCATTGCCGATATCACCGCCCCCGGCGCCTTCGGCACGGCGCAGACCCTGTTCATCGAAGGCGGGGCGCAGACGGCCGCGACATTTCTGGCCGCCGACATGGTCGACAGGCTGCTGATCTATCGCGCGCCGATCGTGATGGGCGCGGGCCTGCCCTGCATTGGCGACATCGGTCTGGCATCGCTGGCGCAGGCGCATGGTCGCTGGCGCCATACGGACCGGAGGGCGCTTGGCAGCGACGAGGCGGACGTCTACGAACGCCTGCGCTGAAGGAGATTGCAATGTTCACCGGGATCGTCACCGAAATTGGCCGGATCACGTCCATCACCGAAAAGGGCGATCACCGCATCGCCATCGCCTGCGCGATGGACCCCGCAAAAATCGCGATCGGCGCGTCCATCGCCTGTTCGGGCGTCTGCCTGACCGTTGTGGACAAGGGTGGCGTTGCCGGGGATGGCTGGTTCGCGGTCGACGTTTCGGGCGAAACGATCAGCCGCACCGCCCCCGAACAATGGACCGTGGGCGCACCGCTCAACCTCGAACCCGCGCTCAAGCTGGGCGATGAGCTGGGCGGCCATATCGTGACCGGCCATGTCGATGGCGTAGGCACGGTGGTCAGCGTCGCGCCGCAGGGCGGTTCGCTGCGCATCGTGATCGCCGCGCCGCGCGATCTGGCGCCCTATCTGGCGGCGAAAGGTTCGATCACCGTCAACGGCGTGTCGCTGACCGTCAATGATGTAGAAGACCAGAGCGACGGGTCATGCCATTTCATGCTCAACATCATCCCCCACACCGCTGATGTGACCACGCTCGGCACGCTGGCAGCGGGGCGCGGTGTCAATCTGGAGATCGACGTTCTCGCCCGCTACCTCAAGCGGATGCAGAGCCTCGCGCAGCAGGCCTGATCCGGGCGACCCCGCGCGATACGGACAACGACCGGCGCCGCCGCCTGCGGGTGCGGCCCGACGAGAGGACGATTGATGCATGCACCGCTGATTCTCACGCTGTCCTGTCAGGACCGGCCGGGTATCGTCGCCCGCGTGACCGGTAACCTGTTCGACGCGGGCGGCAACATTCTGGAAGCGCAGCAGTTCGACGATCCGTTGAGCGGGCGCTTCTTCATGCGCGTGCTGTTCGATCCGGGCACGGCGGGGATGGATGCTTTCCGCGCCGGGTTCGCCCCGGTGGCACAAGCCTTTGCGATGGAATGGGAACTGCGCGACACTGCGGTAAAGCGCAAGGCCGTGATCATGGTATCGAAGTTCGACCACTGCCTTGGCGACCTGCTGTACCGCACGCGCATCGGCGAACTGGCGATGGACGTGGTGGCGATCATCGGCAACCACCCGCGCGAGGCCCTGTCGATCTCTTCGCCCGGCGACATTCCCTATCACTACCTGCCGATCACGAAGGACGCCAAGCCGCAACAGGAAGCGCAAGTGAAGCGGATCGTCACTGAAACCGGCGCGGAACTGGTGATCCTGGCCCGCTACATGCAGATCCTGTCCGATGATCTGACCACGTTCCTGTCGGGCCGCTGCATCAACATCCACCATTCGTTCCTGCCCAGCTTCAAGGGGGCCAAGCCCTATCACCAGGCCCATGCGCGCGGAGTGAAGATGATCGGCGCAACCGGCCATTACGTGACCACCGATCTCGATGAAGGGCCGATCATCCATCAGGATGTCGAGGCGGTCACGCACGCCGACAGCCCCGAAGATCTGGTGCGCAAGGGCCGGGACGTGGAACGCCGCGTGCTGGCCGAAGCGGTGCGGCTGCATCTGGAAGACCGGGCCTTGCTCAACGGCAACAAGACGGTGGTTTTCCGCAGTTGACGATCAGGCGCGGCTGACGATCAAGCGCCGCCCGCGATGAACGCCGCCCACGCCGGGGCCTGCGGCACGTCCGCCGCGGTTTCCGGGTTCCACTGCCGCGCCATGATCGCCCGCGCCGCATCCGCGCCGAGGCCGCGCCGCTCGCGGTTGTAACGGCAGAAGAACGCCGAAACCCGCCAGTTCAGGATGCAGTGGACGTGGACCGGCGCCGGTCCCTCCTCCAGCGCGGTGACGAAAGCGGCAAAGTGATCGTCATCGGGTGCATCGAACGGGACCGGGATATGCGTATAGGCAATCCCGTGGCGTGCCAGCCGCGCCGCTTCGTCGGCCAGGGCTTCGGGGTGGGTGTCCAGCGCCAGATTGATGACATGGCGCACGCCAAGCCCGGCCAGCCGCGCCACATCGTCCGCCACGATCCGGCCCGACGTGGTCGTGCGATCATCAAGCCGCTGCCACGCGCGGATATCGTCCGGGTCGGTCATGCACGGCACTCCTCGTTGCGGGGCGCGGGTCCGGCTGCGACCGGACCGGTCAGCCGCCGTTGGCGGCCAGCGCCTTGTCCTCGTTCGCGCGGTGGATGACATAGTGGCGGATCGCTTCGATCTGGTCGGGCGTCAGGTACTTGCCCCAGCCGATCATGCCGTTGTCCTTGAGGATACCGTCGTGGACAACCGATTGCCAGGCCCCTTCATCGGCCAGCACGCCGCTGTGGCGCAGATCGGGCAGCAGCCCGCCGATGGCCGCATCGCCGTGGCAGACCATGCAGTACCGGCCATACGTCCGCGCCCCCATGGCGACGCTCTGCTCGGTCCCCACTGGCGCGGGCGGATCGAGCGGGCGCTCCTCGAACGGCGGCGCGTCTGGCAGACTGGCCTTGCCGCCCAGCTTGAACACCAGCAGGCGGCTGATGTTGCGCACCGGGCCGGATTTGTCGGTCAGCAGTCCCGCAGCCAGCGGCCAGACTCCGCCCCAGCCGGCAAGGACCGCAACGTACTGATCCTTCCCCACCGAATATGTCACGGGCGCGGCCACTACGCCGGTCTGCGCCGGGAACGACCACAGCAGTTTGCCGCTCCTGGTGGCATAGGCGGCAAAGCTGCCGCGCGCGTTGCCCTGAAACAGCAGGCCGCCCGCCGTGGCCAGCATGCCGCCGTTCCACGGGCCGGGGAAATCGACCCGCCAGCGGGTGGCTTTGGCCACCGGATCCCACGCCAGGATCGCGCCGGTCGTCGCAGCCTTGGCGGCATCGCGGGCCTGCTGGTTGGCCGGCATCGCCCCGGCCGACGCGTCGATCCCCAGGTTGAAGCCGACCGCCGCCGGTTTCCAGTCCTTCTCCGGCACATAGGGGTAGGCAGCAAACTGCGCCGGGATGAACACGAGCCGGTTAGCCGGATCGAAGGCCATCGGATGCCAGCTATGCGCGCCGATCGCCCCTGGCGTGCTGATGAACGGGCGGCCGGTCTTGTCATAGCGCGCTTCGGGATTTTCGATCGGGCGCCCGGTTACCGGGTCCAGCCCGGTGGCCCAGTTCATCGGCACATAGGCATCGCCCGAAATGAACTGACCGTTCGTCCGGTCAAGCACATAGAAAAACCCGTTCTTGGGTGCCTGCATCAGCACCTTGCGCATCCGCCCGCCGATTTCGAGATCGGCCAGAATGATATGCTGGGTCGCCGTGAAGTCCCACGTCTCACCCGGTGTTTCCTGGAAATGCCAGACGTATTCACCGGTGCTGGCGCGGATCGCCACGATCGAGGAGAGGTACAGGTTGTCCCCCCCGCCCGGCGAGCGGTACGACTGGTTCCACGGGCTGCCGTTGCCAACGCCGATGTACAGCAGGTCAAGCTCCGGGTCATAGGCCATGGCATCCCAGACGGTGCCGCCGCCGCCCAGCTTCCACCATTCGCCGTTCCAGGTTGCCTCGGCCTTTTTCAGGTAGGCTTCGGCGTTGTTTCCGGGCCTGTCGGGTACGGTGTAGAAGCGCCAGACCTGCTTGCCGGTCTGCGCGTCATAGGCCGTGACATAGCCGCGCACGCCCAGTTCCGCGCCGCCGTTGCCGATCACGATCAGGCCGCCGATCGCACGCGGCGCGCCGGTGATGGTATAGGGTTTGCTCTGATCGACCGTGACGGTGGACCACACCGGCTTGCCGGTAGCGCGGTCAAGCGCGATCAGCCGCCCGTCGAGCGTGGCGAGGTAGAGCTTGTCCCCCCACGCGGCGAGGCCGCGGCTGACCACGTCGCAACAGCCCTTGACCGCAGTTTCTCCCGGCACCTGCGGATCGAACGCCCACAGCAGCTTTCCGGTCCGGGCGTCATAGGCCTTCGCCTTGGACCATGCGGTGGAAATGTAGATCCGCCCGTCGATCACCAGCGGCGTTGCTTCCTGCCCGCGCGCGGTGTCCATGTCGGCATACCATGCAAGGCCAAGCTGGCCGACATTGCCGGTATTGATCCGGTCGAGCGGGCTGAACCGCTGTTCGTCGTAAGTGCGCCCGTGGGACAGCCAGTTCGCGCCATCGGCGGCGATGATCGCCTCGGCCGTGACGGCGCTGCCAGCGCCGCGCTTCGCGCGCGCCGAAAGCGTGCTGCTTGCCAGCGGCAAGGCACCAACCAGCGCGGCGCTGACAATCGCGTGCAACGTGCGGTTCAAACGCATGTTCAACCCTCTCCACAATGTCCGGTCCGCCGGATCAAGTGGTTTACTATCCTGAAGCCAGTAAAGGCGCAAGCCAGCGCGATGAAGCCGGGGTTGCAAGAGGCATGGCAGGTCCAGTCGCCATACCTATGGGCCAATTCAGGGCAGCGTTTCGGGGCCTTCGGCGGCGGCTCCCGCCAGCGTGGTGCCGTTCTTGTCCGGCAGAGTCCAGATAATCAGGTTAACTATCATAACCCCGACCAGCGTGAGCATAAGGACAGGGCGCTGCCGCTCCCCCCGCCGCAGCAGGAACACCGCGCCGCCCGTAAGGGCAATCGCGGCCAGCATCAGCAGGGAGAGCGCAACATCAAGCATCGTGGCGATGCTATCGCCGCAATGCTGCCGTCAGGTCAACTGCCGAACAGGCCCTTGGCCATGCCCGCAATGTCGTTGAGCGGGTTGCCGTCGCCATCGCGGTCGAGGAAACCGGCAACCTTCTGCAAGGCGTCGGGGCTTTGCCCCAGCATCGAGGCAAAGCTGGCCAGCGACCCTTCACCGCCGATATGGGCGACGATTTCCTGCAGCTTGCCAGCATCGAGACCCGAATTGGCAGCCGCCGTTTCAATCGTATCGCCCTTGGCCTGGTGGCCTGCGGCCAGCGCGGCGATGGCGTTTTCAGCCTGATCGGGATCAAGCCCGACCTTGGCGGCAAGGTTGCGGACATCGACATTGCCAGCCACCTGGCCCAGAATCGAATCGAACAGGCTCATTGTGCGTACCCCTTCTGTGTAAAGACCGGCAGCTTAGCAGCGACCGACCGCTGCGCCACCCGGCGAAACGGTCCGCATCGGTTGGCATCTCCGGCCCACCCCTTCCGCATCCGCCCAGCCGCGCCGTTCAATCGAGCATCGCCATGATCCGGCTGGCGGTCACGTCTTCCTGCGCGGCAACCGAAGCCCAGGCCGGACGGGCCGTGACACGGGCGTACCACGCCGCTGTGCGCGGGCGCACTGCGGGATCGACCGGGTGCTTCACGTAGACCAGCGTGCGGAGCACCGACGCCACCGAAATGTCCGCAAGGCTGAACATGTCCCCCAGCAGCCAGCCATCGTCGGGAACGGTGTTTTCCAGCCAATCGAACCAGCGCGGCAATTCCGCTTCACCCTGAAGCGCAACCGCTTCGTCCCCGCCGACGCGCAGCAGCTTGGGGCCGACCAGCCGGTTGAACAGCACCTTCAGGCCCGACCCGGCCAGCAGCGTATCGGCAAACTCGTCAAGGAAGATCGCCCGCCCCCGCAACTGCGGATCTTCGGGCACGAGCGGCACCTGCGGATAGCGCGCGTCGAGATAAAGGGCGATCGCGGTGGAATCGGCCAGCGTGAAGCCATCGTCTTCGATCGCGGGGATCTTCCCAAAAGGGCTGGCGGCGACGAAAGCGGGGTCGGGCGAGCCGGGCGAGCCTTGCACGAAATCATAGGGAATCCCTTTTTCCGTAGCAAAAACAGCGACCTTGCGCACGTAGGGCGAAAGCAGCGCACCATAGAGTTTCATCTTACATCCCTTCTGCTTGGCATCAGACTCACCGCAAAGAATATTGCAGCCCGGCGCGCGCCCGTATAGGCGGGGCAGCGATGAGCGAACTTCAAAGCAACCACGCGACGACCGTGCTCGCCGCGCCCGACACCGAAATCGATGTCCGCGAAACCTTCGGCATTGATATCGACATGAAGGTTCCGGCGTTTTCGCTGGCGGACGAACGCGTGCCCGACCGCGACGATACCTATGTGTTCGACCCGGACACCACGCTGGCGATCCTGGCCGGCTTTGCCTTCAATCGCCGCGTGATGGTGCAAGGCTATCACGGTACGGGCAAATCGACGCACATCGAACAGGTGGCCGCGCGGCTGAACTGGCCGTGCATCCGCATCAACCTCGATGCGCACATCAGCCGTATCGACCTGGTAGGGCGCGATGCCATCGTCCTGCGTGACGGGTTGCAGGTTACCGAGTTCCGCGAAGGGCTGCTGCCCTGGGCGTTGCAGACGCCGACCGCGCTGGTGTTCGACGAATACGACGCCGGGCGGCCGGACGTCATGTTCGTGATCCAGCGCGTGCTGGAAACCGAAGGCAAGCTGACCCTGCTCGACCAGAACCGGGTCATCCGCCCCAACCCGCACTTCCGCCTCTTCGCCACGGCCAACACCGTCGGGCTGGGCGATACCAGCGGGCTGTACCACGGCACGCAGGCGATCAACCAGGGCCAGATGGACCGCTGGAATCTCGTCGTCGCGCTCAACTACCTGGCCGAAGCGACCGAAGTCGAAATCGTCTCCAAGAAGCTGCCGGACCTCGATCCGCGCGTGGTGACCGACATGGTGCGCGTGGCGAACCTTTCGCGCAACGGCTTCATCGGCGGCGATATCTCCACGGTGATGAGCCCGCGCACGGTAATTTCGTGGGCGCAGAACAGCAAGATCTTCAACGACGTGGGTTTTGCCTTCCGTCTCTCGTTCCTCAACAAGTGCGACGAGACGGAACGCGTGCTGGTGGCCGAATACTACCAGCGCGTGTTCGGCAAGGATTTGCCCGAAAGCGTCGCGCACCGCGGCTGATCCGTCATGCGGGCGGATAATCCGCGCGGGTAAAATAAAGGCCGTCCGGCGGGGCGTTCAGCCCCAAAGCCCGGCGGTCTTTCGCCTCCAGCGCGGCGATCAGATCGGCGCGGGTCCACTGCCCCTGCCCCACCATGGCAAGGCAGCCGACCATCGAGCGCACCTGATGGTGCAGGAAGCTGCGCGCCGCTGCCTCGATCAGCACATGCTCGCCCTCGCGCCGCACGGCCAGCCGGTCGAGCGTCTTGACCGGGCTGGCCGACTGGCAATGCACGGATCGGAACGTGGTGAAATCGTGCCGCCCGACCAGCGCCTGCGCCGCATCGTGCATTGCTGCAGCATCCAGCGGGCGCGTCACCCGCCAGGCTTTGCCACGCTCCAGCGTCAGCGGCGCGCGGCGGTTGACGATGCGGTATTCATAAGCCCGCCCGACGCATGAAAAGCGCGCGTGCCAATCGTCCGGCACCACCACGCAATCGCGCACGGCAATCGGCAGCGGGCTGACCCTTGCGTTGATCGCCCCGGCCATGCGGAAAGGGTCGAACGCACGCGAAAGGTCGAAATGCGCGCGCATCGCCAGGGCGTGCACCCCGGCATCGGTGCGCCCGGCGGCGTGCAGGCGCACCTCCTCGCCGGTCACCAGCTCAACGGCCTCTTCCACCGCCTGCTGCACAGAAGGCCCGTGCGCCTGCCGCTGGAAGCCCATGAACGGTGCGCCATCCCATTCAAGCGTCAGGGCAAAGCGCATGGTTCAGCCCAGCACCGTTCCGGCGGGGATTGCCCGCCCGCGCAGCAGTGCCGCCGCATCCATCGCCGGGCGGCCCGCGCGCTGGACCAGCACGGGGCGGATCGCCCCCGATGCACAACCGATCGTCAGCGCATCGTCCAGCGTCACGCCGGGCGCGCCGCTGCCGGGCGCAAGCTGCGCCGCCAGCACGCGGTAGCGTTCGCCCTCAAGCTCGAAGAACGCGCCGGGTGCGGGGGCAAAGGCGCGAACCTGCCGTTCGACCTGCACCGCAGCGTGGCCGAAATCGAGGCGGCTTTCGGCCTTGTCGATCTTGTGGGCATAAGTCACGCCCTCGTTCGGCTGCACGCGTGGCGGGTGCCTGGCCAGATCGGCCAGCACGGAAACCATCAGTGCGGCGCCTTTTTCCGCCAGCTCCGTCGTCAGGTCGCCGGCGGTCTTGCCGTCGACCGGCGTTTCCACGCGGGCGAGCATCGGCCCGGTATCGAGGCCGCGCTCCATCTGCATGATGGTGACGCCCGTCGTGGCATCGCCTGCCAGGATCGCACGCTGCACCGGCGCCGCGCCGCGCCAGCGCGGCAGCAGCGACCCGTGGACGTTGAGGCACCCCAGCCGCGGCGCATCGAGCACCGCCTGCGGCAGAATCAGGCCATAGGCGGCGACCACCGCGACTTCGGCGCCCAGCGCGGCAAAGGCCGCCTGCTCGACCGCGTCGCGCAGGCTCACCGGGGTATGCACCGCAATGCCGTGGGCCTGCGCGGCAAGCTGCACCGGCGAAGGCTGAAGCTTCTTGCCCCGGCCCGCCGGGCGCGGCGGCTGGCAATAGACCGCCGCCACTTCGTGCCCCGCCGCGACCAGCGCCTGCAGTGTCGGCACCGCGAAATCGGGCGTTCCCATGAAGATGATGCGCATAAGCTGGAAAAGGCCCTTCCGTTTATCGTCCCCGGCCCTATCTGTGCGGCGATGGCATCGCAAGAGATCGAGGCGCTATCAGGCGCATTGGCCCGCCTGCCGGGGCTGGGGCCGCGCTCAGCCCGGCGCGCAGTGTTGTGGCTGATAAAGCGGCGCGAAACCGCGCTGCCGCAGCTTCTGGCGGCGCTGGCAACCGTACAGGATCTGCTGGTCGAATGCGCCACCTGCGGCAACATCGACACCACCAGCCCCTGCGGCATCTGCGCCGATCCGCGCCGCGATGCCCGCGCGATCTGCGTGGTGGAGGAAGTGGCGGACCTCTGGGCGCTCGACCGGGCGCGCCTGTTCACCGGCACCTACCACGTGCTCGGCGGCAGGCTTTCCGCGCTGGAAGGGGTGCGCCCCGAAGACCTGACCATCGGCATGCTGCTCGACCGCGTGGCCAAAGGCGGGATCGACGAAGTGGTGCTGGCGATGAACGCCACGCTCGAAGGCCAGACCACCGCCCACTACATCGCCGAACGGCTGGAAGGCGCCGCGGTGCGCGTGACCCAGCTCGCCCACGGTCTGCCGGTGGGGGGCGAGCTGGACTATCTGGACGAAGGCACGCTGGCGCAAGCTTTGCGGGCGCGGCGGCCGGTTGCCTGAACAGGCCCTGCGGGGGCGGTTCGCGCGCCTGATCGCAAGCGCCATCTCCACCTTGCGACTCCGCCAATTGTCACTTATCTGCCGCTCATGGCCATCCGCGAAATCATCGAAATCCCCGACCCGCGCCTGAAGCAGGTCTCCGCCCCCGTCACCGCGTTCGACGATGATCTGCGCACGCTCGTCGCCGACATGTTCGAAACGATGTACGATGCCCCCGGCATCGGCCTTGCGGCGATCCAGATCGGCGTGCCGCTGCGTGTGCTGGTGATCGACCTGCAGCCCGACGATCCCGATGCCGAACCGGTTGCCTGCGACCATGACGGGCACCACCACCATCACCAGCCGACCAAGCGCGAACCGCGCGTGTTCATCAACCCGGAAATCTTCGATCCATCCGAAGAACACAGCATCTATCAGGAAGGCTGCCTGTCGGTCCCCGAAATCTATGCCGAGGTCGAACGCCCTGCCCGCATCCGCGCGCGCTGGCAGGATCTGGACGGCACCGTCCATGAAGAGGAAATGGACGGCCTGATGGCCACCTGCCTCCAGCATGAGATGGACCACCTCGAAGGGGTGGTGTTCATCGACCACCTTTCGCGCCTCAAGCGCAACATGGCGATCAAGAAGCTGGAAAAGCTGCGCAAGGCTGCCTGAGGATAAGCGCACGCGGCTGGTTGCCAGCCGCGCTGCAACGCGGTAAGTTCCCGGTTCGTTCTTGCTGGGAGCTTGCGTGGACCCGATCCTGATTCTCGTCGTCGTGATCGCGCTGCTGGCCGGTATCGCACTGGGCTGGTTCCTCGGCTCGCGGCCTGCTGGCGAATGGCGCGCGCGGTTTGACGCCCGCGATGCTGAGGCCCGCGCGCACGAAGGCACGGTCAAGGCGATGACCGTGGACCTTGCTGCGATGAGCGAGCGGGCACGCGCGCTGGACGCCATGGCCGCTGACCTTTCTGCCGTGCGGCGCGAACGCGACGAACTGGCCCCGGCGCTTGCCGCCGCGCGCCAGAGCGCCGCCGACACAGATACCGTCCGCGCCGAACTCGTCCGCCTGCGCGAAGAGCGTGACGGTTTGCGCACCGCGCTGGAACGGATGAAGGCCGATGCCGAAAACTTCGCCGAACAGAAGCGCCTGCTGATCGAAGCGCAGGAAGCCTTGCGCAAGGAGTTCGAGAACGCGGGCAACAAGGTGCTGGAAAAAGCGCAGGAAACCTTCCTTGCCCGCGCGCAGTCGCGGTTCGAGGAAAGCGAAAAGACCAGCGCGGAACGGCTCAAATCGCTGCTCGCCCCGGTCGATCAGCGCCTGCGCAGCTATGAAGAGCAGGTCGGCAAGCTGGAGAAGGAGCGCGTCGATGCCTTCGGCAACCTCACCGGCCTGATCCAGTCGATGCGCGACGGGCAGGAAGCGGTGCGCGCCGCCGCTGCGCAACTGGGCAACAGCCTGCGCAACGGGCCGAAGACGCGCGGCCGCTGGGGCGAACTGCAACTGCGCAACGTGCTTGAACAGTGCGGCCTTGCCGAACACACCGATTTCGTCACCGAACACTCGGTCGAAACCGACGAAGGCCGCCTGCGCCCTGATGCAATCGTGCGCGTGCCCGGCAACAAGCTGCTGGTAATCGACGCCAAGGTATCGCTCAACGCCTATCAGGACGCATTCGAGGCGGACGACGACGATACCCGCAAGATCGCGCTGACCGCGCATGTCCAGTCGATGCGCAACCACATCCAGACGCTGGGCGCCAAATCCTACCAGAGCCAGTTCGAAGAAGCGCCCGATTACGTGCTGATGTTCGTGCCCGGCGAACACTTCATCGCCGCCGCGCTCGAACGCGATCCGGGGCTGTGGGACTTCGCCTTCGAACGGCGCGTGCTGCTGGCCAGCCCGACCAACCTTGTCGCCATCGCGCGCACCGTGGCGCAAGTATGGCGGCAGGACGGGCTGGCGCGCGAGGCGCGCGAGATCGGGCGCATGGGCGGGGAACTCTACGACCGGCTGGCCGTTGCCGCAGAACACCTGAAGCGGGTGGGGTCCGGGCTGGACAGCGCGGTATCCAACTACAACAAGTTTGTCGGCAGCTTCGAACGCAACGTCCTTTCCGCCGGACGCCGGTTGCGGGACAAGCATATCGAGATCGGCAAGCGCGAGATCGACGAAGTGCCGCAGGTGGAAGCGGCGCCGCGCCACGGCGACAGCGGCCTGATCGCGCTTGCGGCTGAAGACGGAGGAACCGGGACGAACGGATGACGGCATGGGCACAGCCCCCGATACGCACCCTTGCTGCCGCGCCGCTGCTGGCGCTGGCGCTGTGCGCGTGCGACCCGCAGCCCTCACCTTCGCCAGCGCCCGCCACCGCACCGCAAGGGCCTCAACCGGCCCCGACACCTTCCCCCACGCCGTCCGCGCCACCGCTGGCCGTCGCAACCCCTCTGGCCCTGCCGGTAACTCCGCCACCGCCCGGCCCTGTAC
>Ga0075441_10000064_pt1 | contig 47211 bp, 43 predicted proteins | sample CoawatmetaG00DNA_FD_71582 | JGI IMG/M metagenome (GOLD analysis project Ga0075441, IMG submission 71582) | Marine microbial communities from the West Antarctic Peninsula - Coastal water metaG002-DNA | ecosystem: Environmental > Aquatic > Marine > Coastal | place: Atlantic Ocean: West Antarctic...
GGGTGAAGGTGCCCACCACTTTGCGGTACTTCTCGTAGTTGAAGCTGGCTTTCTCGGTGAACGGGTACTCAACGAACTTGGTGAGGTTCACGGAACCCAGCAGGCAGCTGCCGTACGGGGGCAGGGGCTGCTCGCCACAGGGGTTGGTGGCGCGGATGTCTTCGCAGAACCAGTTGTTGTTCATCTGGTTGACCTTGTCGATCAGGATGAAACCTGGCTCGGCGTAGTCGTAGGTGCTGGTCATGATGGTGTCCCAGATGAACTGGGCTTTCACCGTTTTGTAGATGCGGCAGGCGACTTTGCCTTCGTTGTTTACCACGTAGCCTTCCTGTACCGGGAAGTCGCGGTAGACAAACTGGCTGGCGTCGGTCAGGTCCAGGCCTTCGTCGTCGGCTTCTTTCTGGGTAACCGGGAAGGACAGGTGCCAGTCGTCACCGTTGCGCACGGCTTCGATGAAGTCTTCGGTGATCAGCAGGGACAGGTTGAACTGGCGCAGGCGGCCGTCTTCACGTTTGGCCTGGATGAATTCGATCACGTCCGGGTGGTGTACGTCGAAGGTGGCCATCTGGGCACCGCGGCGGCCACCGGCAGAGGACACGGTGAAGCACATGCGGTCGAAGATATCCATGAACGACAGCGGGCCGGAGGTGGTGGCACCAGCGCCGGCAACATAGGCACCGCGCGGGCGCAGGGTTGAGAATTCATAACCGATACCACAGCCGGCCTTGAGGGTGAGGCCCGCTTCGTGGTTTTTCTCCAGGATATCGTTCATGGAATCCTGGATGGTGCCGGATACGGTGCAGTTAATGGTGGAGGTGGCCGGCTTGTGGGCTTCGGCACCGGCGTTGGAAGTAATGCGGCCGGCGGGGATGGCGCCGTTCTGCAGGGCCCACAGGAATTCCTTCATATATTTGTCGCGTAGATTCTTTTTCTCAACCTCGGCCAGGGCCTTGGCCACGCGCTCGTAGGTTGCGTTGATGTCTTTGTCGACAGGCTCGCCGGTCTTGGTCTTGAGCTGGTACTTGCTGCTCCAGATATCTAGCGAAGCTTCCTGCATGGGAATCGTTGTGATCACTGCCTGTGCCTTAGCGTTCATTGCCACCCTCGGTTTTCAGTATGTCTCTTTTTTGAAGACGCCGTCCTCAGCGCCTTACCCCTGTGTGTTTCTGGTACTTCATGGGTTATCGGGCCAGCAGAATCACTATATATGGTGTCCGTGCCTGGCCGGGAAGACTGCCTTCCATAACCGGAATTCTGTGTTGATCACTGCAGCCAGCCTTGTGTTTGCTGGCATTTCTACTGCTTGACAATCAGTAGGTGTTGGCGTAGCTGACCCTATATATGGGCTTATTTTTTGGGAAGTATAACAGGATATAGTGTTCTGTGAATAAGAGAGCAACTATTGATTGGCGCCTGTGGGCAAAGAAAATCAATGGAAAAGTTCTTGAATCTGCGGGAAGCCGCGCCATTAACGGATTCTCTGCATGTCACTACATCTTGTGGTTAAAAAGTGTGCGCCTGAAAAGTTCTGGAATGCAGGTTTTTGTGACTTCTGCACGTATCCAAAAACGACGTGTCGGTAGAGTATGACAGTGGCGTCGTAATACTGCAGTGGCCCACAGGAAGTGATAACGACTATAAAAGGAAAAGAACAATGAAAGGCCTGAAACCTACCGTTCTTGCGCTGTGTATTGCCGGGGCGCCCCCTGCGGCCCTGGCGTTTCAACCGTTGGATGAAACCACGATGGGAAACATCACCGGCCAGGCGGGTGTGACCATTGAACTGGAGACCAAGCTGAACATTGATCGGTTTATCTACACCGATGAGGGGTCGCTTGAGATCAACAACATCTTCGTGGGCGGTACCAACCGGACCGACCTGTTTCCGGAACTGGGCGTTAACCTGATGGGCGGCGCTGCCCAGCAAACCGACCTGCTGGACAACATCCGCATTGAAATCGATGTGCTCAGTGACGGCGATGCCATCATCAACGTGCTGCCGCAGATGTTCGGTGCGGTGGATGTGCGGGTCTCCACCGACCAGTGGAATCTGGTTGGCACCACAGACTCCACCACCATCCTTGATAATTTCACCGCTGACATTCTGATGGGCGGCGCCAATATCGAGATTGATGCGGATACCGACGTGATGAACCTGCGCGCCGATATAGCGATTGATAACCTGGAGTTCGATGCACCGTTCCTGGCGGTGGGCATCCGGGATCTGCGCCTGACCGGTGATACCTATGATCCGGTTCGCAACAAGAACATTCCGGACCTGTTCGCCAAGGTGGACCTCGATATCTACAAGGGCTCTAACAGCCTGGGTGTCGACAGCCTTGCGGTCGATATGGATTCGTTCCGCGCTGACATGACCATTGGCGGTGTGCTGGTGGGTGGTACGTCCATTGGCAGCATCTTTATGGACGACCTGGCCATTACCAATACCCAGATGGTGATCTACGGCCACTAAAATGGCTAAGTAGAAACAAAAACGGGGCCGCGTAGGCCCCGTTTTTGTCTGTCGGGTGTTTCAACCCAACAGCAGGCTGTCGTCGTCCACTTCCAGGCCGCGCTGTTTCTCGAACAGGCCCAGCAGGTCTTTCACTTCCAGTCCGTCCCGGTCCTTACCGGCAATATCGAATACCACCTGGCCCTGGTGCAGCATGACCGTACGGCTGCCGACTTCCAGTGCCTGTTTCATGCTGTGAGTGACCATAAGGGCGGTGAGTTTCTGCTCCTCGATGATCTGCTGGGTCAGTTCCAGCACGAAGTTGGCGGTTTTCGGGTCCAGTGCGGCAGTGTGCTCATCCAGCAGCAGTATGCTGGAGGGCGTCAGGCTGGCCATCAGCAGGCTGACGGCCTGGCGCTGGCCGCCCGAAAGCAGGCCCATTTTGTCACCCAGGCGGTTTTCCAGGCCCAGTTTCAGCGTGGCAAGGCTTTCCCGGAACTGCCCGAGATACTGCTTTTTCACCGCACTGGTCAGACCTCGGCTTTGGCCACGTTTGATGGCCAGTGCCAGGTTTTCTTCAATGGACAGGTTTTCGCAGGTGCCGGCCAAGGGGTCCTGGAACACCCGGGCAACCCGGGCCGCCCGTTTATGGGTGGGCAGGCGGGTAACGTCCAGGTTGTCGACGATAATCTGGCCGCTGTCGACCATGACTTCGCCGGCCAGGGCGTTCAGAAAGGTGGATTTGCCGGCGCCGTTGCTGCCGATGACTGTCACGAATTCGCCCTGGTTTACTGTCAGGCTCATGCCCCGCAGGGCCGGGTTTTCCAGCGGTGTGCCTTTGCCAAAGGTAAGCCGCAGATCGGTTGCGCTGATCATAGTGCCTCCTCAGGCCTTTTTGCTGGTGAAACGGCCGGCGATCTTGGTGCGAACGCCGGGCAGTACGATGGCCAGTGTGACCAGAACCGCGGTAATCAGGTTCAGATCCTGTGCCTGCAGGCCCAGAATATCGGCATTCAGGGCAAAGGCGATGGCCAAGCGGTAGATAATCGCTCCCACAACGCACGCCAGCAGGGCGCGAACCACGGTGGAAGGGGTGATCACGGCTTCACCGCCAATGAGTGAGGCGAGACCAATCACAATCACGCCCACGCCCATGGTGACATCTGCAGCACCCTGGCTCTGGGCGAACAGGGCACCCGCCAGGCCTACCAGGCCGTTGGAGAGAGCAACCCCGAGAATGATCATGCCGCCGGTCGCAATGCCCTGCGCACGAGCCATACGGGCGTTGGCACCGGTGGCGCGCATGGCCAGGCCGGTCTCGGATTTCATGAAGCGCCACAGCAGAATCAGGGACACAATGGCGACCAGGGTAAACAGCAGCACCGGCACCTGATGGAACGCCAGGCCCAGGTCATACCAGGGAGACAGTACGGTTTCTTCTGTGAGCAAGGCCACGTTCGGCCGGCCCATGATGCGCAGGTTCACGGAGTAGAGCGCGATCATGGTAAGGATGGAGGCCAGCAGGTTTAGAATGTTGAGCTTTACATTCAGGATGGCGGTTACGGCACCGGCAGCCATGCCGGCCAGCACCGCACAGCCGGTTGCCAGCCAGGGATTCCAGCCTTCAATAATCAACATGGCGGCAACGGCGGCGCCCAGGGGGAAGCTGCCGTCCACCGTCAGGTCGGGGAAGTCGAGTACACGAAAAGAGAGGTAGATACCAAAGGCAACCAAGCCGTAGATCAGGCCGGTTTCGAGAGCACCGTAGAATGCAATATCACTGAGCATGGGTAGTTTTTCACCGTGAAAGAAAACGGGCGGGCCCTTTTGGGGTCCGCCCGTGTTGGTCAGGCGTTACTTGTCGTTTTTGACGACTTTGACGGCTTCCTGGATGAGGTCTTCGGGCAGGGTAACGCCCATGCGCTCGGCGGCCTCAGGGTTCACGTACAGGTCCAGTTCTTCCATGGTTTCAACCGGCATGTCGGCTGTGCCGGCGCCTTCCAGTACGCGGGCGACCATGGCGCCGGTCTGCCGGCCGTGGTTGTAGTAGTTGAAGCCGAGGGCGGCGACTGCGCCACGCTCAACAGTAGCCGTGTCGGCGGCAAAAACCGGGATCTTGGAGCGCTCGCCCACGGAGATAACTGCTTCAGCGGCACTGATCACGGTGTTATCGGTGGTCAGGTAGATGGCGTCGGCTTTGCCTACCAGGGAGCGGGCTGCGCCCAGTACTTCGGAGGTCTTGGTGGCAGCACCTTTTACCAGTTCCATGCCACGGGCCTGCAAGCGCTCTTCCAGCAGTTCAATCAGTGCGGCTGCGTTGGCTTCGCCCGGGTTGTAAACGGTGCCGATGCGCTTGGCGTCGGGCACTGCGCGCTGAAGCATGTCCAGATGCTTCTCGATGGGCAGCATGTCGCTCACGCCGGTAATGTTGGCACCCGGGGCTTCCCAGCTTTGTACCAGTTTGGCGGCAATCGGGTCAGTTACTGCAGAGAACACAACGGGTACGTTACGGGCCGCAGCGGCAACGGTTTGTGCAGACGGAGTGGCAATGGCCACGATCACGTCCGGATTTTCACCCACAAACTTGCGGGCAATCTGGGAGGCAATGGCTGAGTTGCCCTGGGCGCTTTCGTGCATCAGGCGCAGGTTTTCGCCTTCGCGGTAGCCGCGCTCGGCCAGTTCGTCCTTAACGCCCTCATGGACGGCATCCAGTGCCGGGTGTTCAACAATCTGTGTGATGGCAACAACACGGGGGTCGTCCGCCTGAACCAGGCTTGCCGCGGCCAGCAGCGAGGCGCCGATCAGGGTGCGCAGGGATTTCTTGGCCATATGCCCATCTCCGAGTCAGTTACTGTTTTTTCCCGGGAAACCGGGGGCAAAAATTCAAGGTGCGCAAGTTTAACACAGCCATGCGGCAATCGGTGTAGCGGAAGGCGCAGATTGTTGCGATGATCGTTTGAGTGGTTGTAGATGCAAATTATTTTGCACGGATCACGTTTTGACGGGCTCTGGTGTGTTGAAATAGGCTACTAAAGTCTAATAATACGAGAACGCGACAAAGCGAATCCGAAACTATAACGACAAATCAGGAAGGTCCATGGACACAACGAAGAAGCTCCCCTTAGAGATGGTCTACCACTGGGAGGCCACCAGCCCCAATTCCCTTTATATGACGCAGCCTATCGGCGACGGCAAGGTGGTTGAGTACACCTGGGGCCGCGCTGTGGATGAGGCGCGCCGGATGGCGGCTTACCTGAAATCCCTGAACCTGCCGGAGAAAAGCCGGATTGGTCTGATTTCCAAGAACTGCGCCCAGTGGGTGATGACAGACTGGGCCATCTGGATGGCCGGGCACATCTCCGTGCCGCTGTATCCCACGCTGAACGCAGATACCGTGAACTACATCCTGAACCACGCCGAGTGCGATGTGTTGTTCGTGGGTAAACTGGATGACTGGGACAGCATGAAATCCGGTGTGCCGGAATCGGTTCGCTGCATTTCCTATCCGCTGAGCCCTCCCAACGATTTCGAGACCTGGGACGACATCGTTGCCAAGTACCCGCCGCTGGAAGGCAAAACCAAGCGGGACCCGGAAGAGCTGGCGACCATCGTGTACACCTCTGGCAGTACCGGTCGCCCGAAAGGGGTTATGCTCAGCTTCAATAACATGGCCTTCGCTGCCGCTGGCGGTATCGAGACGCTGGGCGTTGGGCCGGGCGAGCGCATGTTGTCTTACCTGCCGCTGGCTCATGTGTTTGAGCGCACATTTGTGGAGCTGGGTTCGCTGTATTCCGGCTTCCAGCTGTATTTTGCCGAGTCTCTGGACACCTTCGTTCAGGATCTTCAGCGGGCACGGCCAACGCTCTTCCTCTCGGTTCCGCGCCTGTGGGTGAAGTTCCAGCATGGTGTCTTACAGAAAGTGCCCAAGCAGAAGCTGGATCGCCTGCTGAAGATTCCGGTAGTGAACAAGCTGATCAAGAAGAAGGTGCTGAAAGGCCTGGGCCTGGACAAGGTGAAGCTGGCCGGTTCCGGTTCCGCGCCGTTGTCCAACGATGTTTTGGACTGGTACCGCAATCTCGGTCTGGAACTGCTGGAAGGCTATGGCATGTCCGAAAACTTTGCCTACTCTCACATGAACAAGCCGGGCCGTACCCGTACCGGTTATGTCGGTGAAGCCCTGCCTGGCGTTGAGGTGAAGATCAGCGAGCAGGGCGAGGTGCTGGTCAAGAGCCCGGCCACCATGATGGGGTATTACAAGGATGAGGAGAAAACCGCTGAAGCTTTCACCGAGGACGGCTTCCTGCGTACCGGTGACAAGGGCGAAATTGACGAGATGGGCCGCCTCAAGCTGACCGGCCGCATCAAGGAGATCTTCAAGACCAGCAAGGGCAAGTACATTGCGCCGGCGCCGATCGAGAACCGCCTGATGTCTCACGATGCCATCGAAATGGTGTGTGTGTCGGGTGCCAACCAGACCCAGCCCCACGCGTTGGTGGTTCTGGGTGAGGAGATTCGCCCGAAAGCTGCTGACGAGAGCTTCCGCAAGGAGTTGGAAGAAAGTTTCAGGCAGCTGATTCAGGACGTAAACAAAACTGTAGATCCCCACGAACAGTTGGCTTTCATTACGGTGGTCAGCGATGAGTGGTCCATCGAGAACAGCTTCCTGACGCCGACGCTCAAGCTTAAGCGTAACGTGGTGGAAGACGCCTATCAGGCGAAAGTGGACAGCTGGTACGCCAAGAAGCAGCCGGTTATCTGGCAGTAAAGGCGACGGCTTACACGGTAAGGACAAGAAGGCCCGGCAAACTGCCGGGCCTTCTTGTTTCTGGTGTTCCGATATCTGTGACCGTCAGGCCATGGTTCTGGAATTGGAGATGGACCGGTTCATCAGAATGATGGGGATGATACCGGCGACCACAATGATTAGGGCGGGAAGGGCGCTGTGATAGAGCTGTTCGTCTGAGGCAAACTGGTACACGTAGGTGGCCAGGGTCTCGTAATTAAAGGGCCGAAGAATCAGGGTGGCCGGCAGTTCCTTCATGCAGTCGACAAACACTACCAGGGCGGCGGTGACCAGGGTTCCACGCAGCATCGGCAGGTGTACGTTGATCAGGGTTTTGCCCGGAGTGTGGCCCAGGGAGCGGGAGGCCATGTCCATGCTGGGGGTGATTTTCTGGAGGGCGCTCTCCACACTGCCGGCAGACACCGCCAGAAAACGCACGGTGTAGGCGAAAATCAGTGCGAACGCGGTTCCACTCAGCAGCAGGCCGGTGCTCACGCCAAGATAATCCCGCATCAGAGAATCCAGCCAGTTATCGAAGCCGGCCAGTGGCACGATGACGCCAACGGCCAGAACGGCGCCGGGCATGGCGTAGCCGAGGCTCGAAAGCCGCATCAGGATCTGCATGCCCCGGGTATTGTGCAGGCGGCGGCTATAGGCCAGCGTGACGCCGATGATCAGGGTGGTGAGCGCTGCCGCGCTGGACAGGAACAGGCTGTTAAACGTGTTCTGAATAAAATCCGGGTTCCAGCTGACATCAAAGTATTCCCAGGCGTAATAGCCCAGGGTGGCACCGGGGATTATGAAGCCAAATATCAGTGGCACGGCGCAGACGACGACACAGATCATCTGGCGCGGGAAAGACATGGTGAAACGGTGAATCGGGTCCCGGTTGTCGCGGGCCGCGTACTGTTGCTGTCGGCGCCGTGAATAGCGTTCCAGGGTCACCAGGATGACCACGAAAATGAGCATGGTGGTCGCGATCTGGGCCGCTCCGCCCAGGTTACCCAGGTTCATCCACGTATCGAACAGGCCGCGAGTGAGGGTTTGCACGGCAAAGAAATCGACGGTACCGAAATCGTTCAGGGTTTCCATCAGCACCAGGGACAGGCCCACGGCAATGGCCGGCCGGGCAATGGGCAGTACCACCCGGAAGAAAGTGCTCAGCGCCGAATGGCCCAGGCTGCGGCTGACGGCAAACAGCGAGGGCGACTGTTCCAGAAAGGCAGCTCGCCCAAGCAGGTACACATAGGGATAGAGCACCAGCCCAATCATCAGAATGGCGCCTTCCAGGCTTCGGATCTCCGGGAACCAGTAATCGCTGGCATTCTGCCAGCCGAACCACTCACGCAGGGTACGCTGCACGGGGCCGGCGTAATCCAACAGGCTAGTGTAGACATAGGCAATTACGTAGGCCGGTACGGCAAACGGCAGCAGCAGGGCCCATTCGAAGAACTTCCGACCCGGGAATTCGCACATGGTCACGGCCCAGGCTGTGGCCAGTCCGATCAACAGGGTTAGTGCGCCCACACCGATCATCAGCTTGATGGTGGTAGTCAGGTAGCGGGGCAGAGTGGTTTCAATCAGATGTGGCCAGATGTTCTCGTCCGGAAACAAGGCCAGGAAGATCACTGACAGCACTGGAAGCGCAACAATGGCGGTAGTGATGAAGGCGCTGATCAGCCAGCGCTTTGAGGTACGTTTTGCCAGTAACGGTTGCGACAGCCCCGGGTTTGCACTGGAAACGACCTCGGTCATGGTGATCCTGTTAGCGTAGTGGTGATGAGAAGTGTTGCGATTTTAGATAGTGCGTTGCTTCCCTGCAATGACTGTGGTCATGTTTGTGGCCAACAAAAAAGGGTGCCCTGGACAGGACACCCTTCGGTTTACCAGTTGGTATGAGGCTGATTAGCCGTCATAGTCAACGCGGTCAACCAGCTTCACAGCCGCTTCGCGGTTGTTGGCGATTTCCTGCAGGGAGAGGTCGTCCGGGTTGATCTCACCCCACTCGGCTACCAGGCCAGAAGGCTTCACTTCCGGGTTCGCCGGGTACTCGGTGTTGGCTTCCGCGTAGATGCGCTGGGCTTCCGGTGAGGACAGGAATTCCATCAGTTTGATGGCGTTTTCCTTATTCGGCGCACTCTTGGTGAGGGAAATGCCGCTGATGTTCACGTGGGTACCACGACCTTCGGAATTCGGGAACACCAGGTTAACCTGTTCGGCGATCGGGCGCTGGTTTTCGTCCATCAGCATGTTGCCGTAGTAGTAGCTGTTGCCAATGGAAATGTCGCAGACACCTTCAGCGATGGCTTTGATCTGGTCGCGATCGCCACCCTGGGGTTTGCGTGCCAGGTTTTCTTTGACGCCTTGCAGCCACTCTTCGGTCTTCTCTTCACCGTGGTGGGCGATCATGGAGGAGATCAGGGCGATGTTGTACGGGTGCTTGCCGCTGCGGGTACAGATGCGGCCTTCCCACTTGTCATCAGCCAGTTGCTCGTATGTGGTGATCTCACCCTCTTCAACGCGATCTTTGGATGCGAAGATCAGGCGGCCACGGGTCGTCAGGGCGTACCACTTGCCTTCCGGATGGCGCAGGTTCTCCGGAATGTTCTTCTGCAGCGTGTCGGTCTCAATACCAGCAACCAGGTCTTTTTCAACCAGCTCGTTGATGCGGGAAATGTCGACGGTCATAACGACATCCGCCGGGCTGTTGCGGCCTTCACGCTCAAGGCGCTCGGAAAGGCCTTGCTTGGCAAACACAACGTTCGCTTCAATGCCGGTTTCTTCGGTGAAGGCGTTGAGCAGGGGTTCCAGCAGGTAAGCCTGGCGGTAGGAATAGATGTTGACCTCGCCGTCGGCGGAGGCGGACAGCGGCATGGCGGCCAGAGCGATGGCGGCAGTTGCGGCAAGTTTCATACGCATAGTGTTGATCCTTTCTGTCGCGTTGCTAAAAAGTGAGCGCTTTCCTGTAAGTGAATGTTACAGGCAGTTAAAAACGACAACTATTCTCATTGCTAACCGCGAATGAGTCAATAACCCTTCGGGGATATTTTTCAGAAAATAGTGTTATGCTTCATAACACTATAAGAACGCAGCAAATGGCAGGGTTTCCGAGCATGGTCGGTAGTGATCGCAGAGAGCATAGCCGCACGGCAATGAGTGCAAAAGTGAAGTTGGTCCATGAGCAGCTGGGAGAATTCGTTTTCTCTACCCGTGATATCTCAGATGGCGGTGTGTTCATTGTGTTGGGGGAACAGGTGTTTGAGCCCTCCATAGGCGATTGCGTGACTGTTCAGGTGCAGGGGCTTCCTGTGCCGGCCCCCATTCTGGATATGGTGGTGGTGCGCCGCACTATTGATGGCTTTGGGTTGCAGTTTGCCGATACTGCCGAATAGTTGGCGGAAGTGGATTCCATGATGGCGATAATGGACGCAGTTAAAAGAAAAGGTCTTGCCTGATGAGTTCACCCACTTACCTGAGATTGATGGCCTCGGTGCTTGCTGTGCCGGTGGTAATGCTGTCGGGCTGTGCCAGCTACTATACCCACTATGCGATGTTCCCTGCGGAGAACTCTGCGGGTGAAATCCGGCAGGTGCGAGTGAACTGGCAAAGCGCGGAATATCCAGAGTGGTGGCCGGGCAATAATCAGGCTACCACCATGAAACTGGAAACCCAGTGCAGTGAACGGGTCTGGCGTATTGCCGACAGCAGCCATGACAGTGCTGGTGATTGTGGTGATGGCATTCGTGCTTGTGGAGATCCGTCGCTGGACGTTCTGGCGGCAACGGGTGCGCCGGCCACAGAGCAGGCTGCCTGTTTAACGGTGAAAATGCCTCAAGGGAAAGGCCGCGTTGCCGATGTCGGCAGCCGCTTTGAGCTTCTGGTTTCCTGCCAGCCAGCAAAGCCCAACCTGATAAAGGATGGCGAAGAGGTGAATGTAGATTACATCCGCCCGTCTGCTGTCGCTTATACGGTCTACGCGAGAAAGGTGCCCCGGGGCGCTTTGAATGCCCGTCTGCCGGATTTCGACGAGACTCAATGTCTGGAAGATTGAAGTCTGTCTGCTTTTCCCTGTGAGCTTGGTCACGCTGATACATTTCGTTGCCGAATGAAAATCTGAGTTACGACTTGTTGCGGTTTGGTGACGCTTGGCTACCAAATCGTAATGGAGTCTTGCCGGTAACGTGGCAAACTGGGAACAGTCAAAGAATCCCTGTTCCCGAGGTGTTTAGTGGGCGTTCGTCAGAAAAAAATTGCGGCACATGATCTTGAGATCGGCATGTTCGTGTCGGATCTTGATCGCCCCTGGCATCAAACACCGTTTCCCATCCAGGGATTTTACCTCCGTTCTGAAAACGATCTGAAAGCCGTTGTCTCCCACTGTAAGTGGGTGATGATCGACGTTGCCGAAACCCGCGAGGAAATCACCCTCGGGTCAGACAAGGTTCGTCCTTTTGCTCGACGTTCCAGCGCCCGTTCGGGTGGTCGGGAGGAGTTGCAGCTGGCGCCACTGAGTATTCGTGAACCGGTTGTTTACAAGAACGATGTCCCCCTCAGAAAAGAACTCAAAGCATCCCGCAAGCTCCTCAACGATGCGGAATTGGCATTAAGCCGGATGTTCGAGACCGTTCAGGATGACCAGATGCCGGATTTGCGCCCGGCTGCGGACGTCACCCGCCGCATGGTAGAGAGCGTCGTTCGCCAGCCGAACGCGCTTTTGTGGCTGAGCCGTACTCGCCAGTACGATGATTTTGTGTATCGGCATGCCCTGAACACGGCAGTGTGGGCTCTGGTCTGTGGCCGGCAACTTGGTTTGAACGAAGGGCTGTTGCATCATCTGGGGGTAGGGTGCCTTTTGTCCCAGGTGGGTAAGACCGCACTACCTAAAGAAATGCTGGCCCGCGAACACCAGCTGTCCACCGAAGAATACGCAACTTATCGAACCTATGTGGAGCGTGGCTGCCAGATGCTGGAAGGCGCGGGTCTTTCCAGGGCTGTTATGAGCGTGGTTCAGGGGCACCGCGAGCGGCACAATGGTTCCGGCTTTCCACAGGGAATTCGTGGCGACCGTGTCCCGCTGCTGGCAAAAGTTGCAGGTATTGCAGAATTCTTCGAGTCTTTGATTGCGCCCAGGGATGATCAGGATCCCATGACACCAGCAAAAGCGGTATCGCTGTTGTACGATATGCGCAACATCGAATTTCAGGAAGATCTCGTTGAGGCCTTTATCCAGGGTGTGGGCGTGTATCCGACCGGAACTCTGGTGGAGCTTTCTGATGGCCAGCGTGGCATTGTGGTATCCCATTCACCGGGAAGGCGGTTGTGGCCCAGTGTGATGGTCATGCAGGACGCCGAGCATCGGCCGCTGAAATCCGCAAAGATTGTTGATCTGGCCCGGCACAATGAGTCCCGAGGCGCTTCGGAGTTGCTGACCGTGCGCGAGTGTTTGCCCCACGGCACCGAGGGCCTGGACCCGGCTGGCTACGATGTAACAGGTGCCGAGTCCCGTTGGTCCCTGGGTAAACTGATTAATCGATAAGTATGCGTATCTGCTTGCGCACCCAGCGATAGGTGCCTTCCGGACGGAAGTTCACCAGAATTTCTGATTCGCCGCCTTTGGGGCCATCGACCACGTATTCCACTTCCGCTTCTTGCCAGCTTTCGGCATTGATATAAACGTCGGTTGGGCGCGTGCTTTGAGCCTGCAGCTGCGCCAGTTGAGCGTCACCCCTGATCTTTCTGACTTTCACGGACTTGATACCGTTGTCGCCGGCGGGGTGTGTGGCGTCTTCCGGTGACAGGTAGTATTGCCGCGATAACGCCCGGGTGATGGCGGCAAGCTCTCGGCGCAGATAATTGCGGGCCTGCTCGTTGTCGAATTCATCCATATTGCGTACGGACTGAAGAATCCGTTCCCGAAGCGCCTCCAGGTCTTCCTTGTAGTCGATATCCGGGTCCAGCTCTCCGTCGACAGGCCGCTCTGTGGCGTTATCTATTTCTTCCTGGGTTGGCGGCTGTCCGCACAGCGGGTCATCTTCAGGGTAGAAGCAGATCTCCGCCAGGATCTGGTTGGCCGGTGAATTCTCGGCGGTAAATTCGCTGGTACTGACATTGAAGTTGACGGTGTTCGGCAGGTTGGGATTATCGAGCGCCCGATTGAGCTGGTTGATGACCCGCTCGCGGATATCGATGCCCTCATCCTCGTCTACGTTCTCTGTCCAGTTCAGGGCCAGAAGGAAACGGGACAGGTTCATCAGTGTGCTGTTCTCAAACAGCAGCTGTTCACGAACCTGGTGGCTGCTCAGCCCCTCATCGTCTACGCCCGGCGTTTGCAGCGCGGTGCGTGTGTCTTCCTGAAATTCCAGGAAGGTAACGTATTCCCTGGCTGGAATACCCTCCGCGATGGGGAGGTTGCCGACTTTGACCGAGAGTGTTTCGCCGGGGTAGTAACGGAACTCGCCACGGGTGTTGGTTTTGCCGGACTGGCTGGAAGTCTGGTAGGTCAGCCCACCAACGCCCTGGAAATGGATCTGCCCGGTGCGGGTATCGTCAGATCCGGAGCTGCCGCCGCTGTCGAAACAGCCGGTCAGGGCGATGGCTGCAGAGAGTGGCAGAAGAAAACGGGTGAGGTGAGCGAGTTTCATGGCGTGTCGTACAATCCCTTCGCGTTGACCTGGAGCATCCGGTGGCCGGTGTCCGATTTGTAAGTTGTTGTAACCGCATTATAGGGGCGGCACTTCTGCTATATCGGGAATCCTGTCGCAGTTTGAGGGTTTTGGCCGCATGGCTTTGATTGGTTTTGTCCCTTGAATTTTCGGGCGTTGCCTCAATCAAATAGCTCTCTATCTTTTTGACTCCTTTGGAGCCATGTTTCTGAACAACGGTGGGGTGTATGACCTACGCACTGGACATTGAAGGGCTGACCAAGAATTACAGCGATGGTTTTCAGGCACTGAAAGGCATTGACCTGCACGTTCGGGAGGGTGATTTCTTTGCTTTGCTGGGCCCCAACGGCGCAGGCAAGTCCACCACTCTGGGGATTGTTTCTTCCCTGGTCAACAAGTCGGGCGGCAAGGTCAGGGTGTTTGGCCATGATATCGATACAGACCTCTCAAGCGCCAAACTCTCCCTGGGTGTGGTGCCCCAGGAGTTCAATTTCAATCAGTTCGAGAAGGTGGAAGATATCGTCACCACGCAGGCTGGTTATTACGGCATACCCCTGAAAACCGCACGGGTGTCTGCGGAAAAGTATCTGAAGAAGCTCGGGCTCTGGGACAAGCGCAACACACCGGCCAGGATGTTGTCCGGTGGTATGAAACGCCGCCTGATGATCGCCCGGGCACTGGTACATGAGCCCAGATTGCTGATTCTTGATGAGCCGACGGCCGGTGTGGATATCGAATTGCGTCGCTCCATGTGGCAATTCCTGGAGGAGATGAATCGTCAGGGGACTACCATCATTCTGACCACCCACTATCTGGAGGAGGCGGAAGCCCTGTGCCGCAATATTGCCATTATTGATCATGGGGAAATCATCCGGCACACCAGCAAGCGGGAACTGCTGCAACAGCTCAGTGTAGAAACCTTTGTACTGGATACCGAGCAGCCGTTAGAGAAAGCCCCTGAACTGACTGCATTCAAAGCCAGCCTGGATGACGATGGTGCGCTTGAAGTGGAAGTTGCCAAGGGACAGGGTTTGAACGCTCTGTTTATCGAACTGGAGAACCTGGGTATTCGTGTGCTGAGCATGCGAACCAAGGCCAACCGGCTGGAAGAGCTGTTCGTTCGCATGGTTGAGGAGAACGCCCGGGAGGCAGAGAAAGCCAGCGAGGTGACAGCATGACACCACAAGCACTGTGGACAGCCTTTACAACCATCGTTACCCGCGAGGTTCGGCGCTTTACCCGGATCTGGCCGCAGACGCTGTTGCCGCCGGCCGTCACGATGACGCTGTATTTTATTATTTTTGGCAACCTGATTGGTTCCCGCATCGGTGAAATGGGCGGCTACGACTATATGCAGTTCATTGTGCCGGGCCTGATCATGATGGCGGTGATCACCAATTCCTACTCCAATGTGGTGTCGTCGTTTTTCTCTATGAAGTTCCAGCGCAGTATTGAGGAATTGCTGGTGTCGCCGGTGCCGAACTGGACCATCCTGGCGGGCTATGTGGCTGGTGGTATGGCCCGGGGTCTGAGTATCGGCCTGATCGTCACCTTGCTGTCGCTGGCATTCACTCAGTTAAGTATCCATAACCTGCTGATGGTGGTTATCACGGTGATTCTCACATCGGCATTGTTCTCTCTGGGCGGCTTCATCAACGCCATGCTGGCGACCAAGTTTGATGACATTTCCATCGTCCCGACCTTTGTGCTTACTCCGCTAACGTACCTTGGGGGTGTGTTCTACAGCATCGACATGCTGCCGTCGTTCTGGCAGGGCGTGTCCATGGCGAATCCGATCCTGTATATGGTTAACGGTTTTCGCTTCGGCATACTGGGTGTTTCGGACGTTAATCCGTTCGTGTCTCTTGGTATGATTCTGGTTTTCATCGTCTTGCTGGCGGCGGTAGCCTTGCGCATGCTTGCCCGTGGCAAGGGCATTCGACACTGATTAAATTCCGGAACTGATATGGCTCTTGATAACGCGCCACTGGGCAAGTCCAGTGAATACCCTGATCAGTATGATCCGTCTCTGCTGTTCCCGGTGGCCCGGGAAGAAAACCGCCGGCGAATCGGCCTGGACGATGGTCGCTGGCCCTGGTTTGGCGAGGACATGTGGCAGGCGTGGGAAATCTCCTGGCTGAAGCCCGGCGGTGTACCGGCCGTGGCCTGGGGAGAAATCCGGTTTCCTGCGGCATCGCCTGCCATTATTGAGAGCAAATCCCTGAAGTTGTATCTGAACTCTCTGAATCAGGCGGTGTTCTCGTCTCCGGATCAAGTGGCCGAGACCATTACCCAGGATCTTTCGAGTGCCTGTGGTGCGGCGGTGGATGTGACGCTTCTGAGTGTGGATGACTCAGCGCCTGCAATCGGCCGGCCCGAAGGATACGAGTTGATCGATGATGAAACGCTAGAGCAGGTGGCCTACGACTATGCGCCTGAGTCGCTGACAACCAGCGAGCCGGTGGTCGGTGAAGGCTTGTGTTCACATCTTCTGAAAAGCAACTGTCCAGTGACCGGCCAACCCGACTGGGCCACGGTACTGATTCGCTATTCCGGGAGGAAGATTGATCGGGCAGGGTTGCTGCGCTATATCGTGAGCTTCCGTCAGAAACAGGATTTTCACGAACATTGTGTTGAAACCATCTTTACTGACTTGATGGCGAGGTGTCAGCCGGAATCCTTGATGGTGTGCGCCCGTTACACCCGGCGTGGTGGCCTGGATATCAACCCCTGGCGCAGCACGTGTGCTGAAGATGGTCCGGGGCCGCGGCTGGTTAGGCAGTAGCAGGCTCGGCTATTCGGTATCGTCTTCCTGACGCAGTCGGTCGGCTGCGTCTTCGAGGGCGCTGAGTATGGCTTTGCGCTCCCGTTCGGTGACCTTATCGGAATCCAGGTACATGGCAAAGCCGCTGTGTTCGTGTTCCAGGAAGCTGCGGTGGGGACCCATGTCACGCCGGAAATCCACGACTTCGTAGATGGGCACCGGCTTTCCGAAGCCCTTCACGGTAATCTCGCCCTTGTCCCGGCACATAATGCGGTCCTTGATGAGGGAGAAGGTCTCATACGACACCAGAATCTCGCCCGGTTCCGCCAGGGATTCGAGCCGGCTGGCCAGGTTCACTTCCTTGCCGATAATGGTGTAATCCATCCGGTTTTCAGCGCCAAAGTTACCGACCGTTGTGTAGCCGGTGCTGATGCCCATGCGGATTTCCAGAGGTGTCTTGATGCCCTGGCTGCGCCATTTCTGGCGCATGATCTTCATGTGTTTGCGCATCTCGATGGCCATGGACACACACGAGAACGCATCTTCTTTCTGGCCGCGACTGGTCGGATCGCCAAAGAACACCATGATGGAATCGCCGACAAACTTGTCGATGGTGCCGCCGTATTTCAGGGCGACCTCTGACATTTCGTTGAAGTAGTGATTCAGAAGCTCGGTAAGGGCTTCCGGCTCCATCTCCTCCGACAGTTCAGTAAAGCCTTTTATGTCTGAGAAAAACACTGCCAGTTTCTTGCGCTGGGTTTCAAGCCGAACATCCCGTTCCCCGGTAAAGATGGACTGCCAGACCTGAGGCGACAGGTATTTCGAGAGCTTGTGGGACAGGGCGATGGACTGTTCCCGCTGGTTCTGAATCTGGGTCTTTGCCAGCAGCAGGGCCCGGGCCTGCTGGTGTGAGTAATAGGCGGTAACGCAGATGTACGTGCCTGTGGCCAAAATGGCGACGATGCTGGTGAGCAGCGGGGCTTCCAGATCGGCGGCGGTGCCGGTTGCCGCCACTGTGGCGGCCATGGCGGCAGACATGAGCGCTGTGCCGAACAACCATTGCCTGACGCCGCCCACGATCAGACAGCTGAACATCAGCATCAGGACAACCGATACCGATGGAATGGCGATCAATCCGATCAAGCCAATAAAGCTGCCTCCGATTATGCAGTCGAGGAACAGCATTTTTTGCCGAATCCGGGCTGAACGTCGCAGGAAGGTTCGCCGTGTAAGCACGTGCGCGAGATGTGGCCAGATCAGAGCGCCAGCCACCATCCAGAGAAGCAATTGGGGAAACACATCCTGAAGGACACCCGTGACAATAATGGCGGCAGTGGCGGTGTAGGCCAGTATCCGACCGTTGTAGTCGGGCATCGGTGGAATCGCCACCGTGTGGTCGTAGATGTCGCCTTGCCCCAGCTTGCCGGTATTGCCGGTTACGCTGCGTAATTCAGCGGGTGCGCTCATCATTTTCAGAACCGGATCCTTCCGATAAGTATGTCGCTCATTGTATGCTGCCGATTCTTTATAATTGTTGGTTTGAACTACGACTAAAGATTAACAGCATTACGTAGAACTCACAATTCATCGGGGCCGCTTCCGGCCCAACCGAAAATCATGCAACCAATCAACAGCGAGACTGTATGAGTTCGATAACCCGTTTTATTCTGGATCGTGCTTCGGAGCCCCGTTTGCAGGCACCGGCACCACCGGTGTCAGTGGTTGATCAGGCCTTCCGGTGCGCGGCCCGGGCCCCGGATCATGCGTTGTTGAGGCCCTGGCGTTATCTCGTGGTAGAGGGGGAAGGCCTGGCAGCTCTGGGCGACCTGTTTGCTGAATGCTGCCCGCCGGAGGCTTCTGACAAAGAGCGTGAGAAAGCCCGGAATGCTCCTGGTCGTGCACCCATGATTATTGTCGGTATTGCGTCGCCCCGTCATCATCCGAAGGTGCCGGAGGTGGAGCAGGTAATGTCGGCAGCGGCCGGTATGAGTTTTATCTCCCTGGCGCTGAATGATGCCGGCTACGGCGCCATGTGGCGAACCGGGCCTGTGGCTTATCATCCGTCGCTGCATGACGGTCTTGGGCTGCTGCCGGGCGAGTCCATTGTCGGTTTCCTCTATACCGGTACCGTTGCCAGTGAGAAACCATCGGTGCCCCGGCCCGATACCAAAGAGTATGTCTCAAGGTGGGCCGCGCCAGGGCGCACTTCCCCCTGGCAAGTCTGAGCCTCGATCAGCGGTAAGTCCGCCTGGGGAAACTCGTTGCCGCCCTCGTTGCGTTTAACCGGAATTTGCCGCTCATTTATTAGACAGCCCTCTTCGAAGCCCGCATTACAGCGGGCTTTTTCAATTCTGGCACTCTGCTTGCTTTAATCACTTCAGAACGCAAAACCGGCAAGTTCACAGGTTCAGCCTGGTCGGTGCAAAGATCTGGAGGCAGTAATGGCTATTACATTCGACAAAGCGCTTGGTATTCATGAGCACGCGCTGCAGGCGCGGGTCAAGCGGGCCGAAGTGCTGGCGAACAACCTGGCAAATGCCGACACCCCGGGCTACAAAGCCCGCGACGTGGATTTCCAGGCGATGATGCAGAAGGCGCAGGATTCCATGACGGGCTTTGGTATGACCACGACCCACAGTGGTCATATGGACACCTCCAGCCCTGGCGCTGACGGCGAGCTGCTGTACCGTACCCCGCACCAGCCATCAATTGATGGCAATACCGTGGATGCGCAGGCCGAGCAGACCCGTTTCATGCGCAACGCCATGGATTACCAGGCCAGCTTCCAGTTCCTGAGTAGTCGGTTTTCCGGCCTGACCAAGGCGCTGAAGGGCGAATAAGCCGCAGTCCGTACGAGATTGAAGGAGATTGTCATGTCACTGGGTAACATTTTCGACATCGCCGGTTCCGGCATGACCGCACAGTCACTGCGGCTCAACACCACCGCGTCTAACATTGCCAACGCAGAAACCGCCAGTTCGAGCACGGATACAACGTACCGTGCCCGCAAACCGGTGTTTGCCGCTATTCAGCAGGCCATGCTGAACCCTGATCAGCAGGGATTTGGTATGGGTTCCGAAGAGGGGGCCGGGGCAGGTGTTCGCGTTGAGGGGATTGTCGAGAGCGATGCAGAACTGCAGATGCGCTATGAGCCGAATCACCCTGCCGCGAACGAGGAAGGGTACGTTTATTACCCCAACGTGAACGTGGTTGAGGAAATGGCGGACATGATGTCGTCGTCCCGCAGTTTTCAGATGAATGTGGATGTCATGAACACCGCCAAATCCATGATGCAGCGAATTCTGACACTGGGTCAGCAGTAACAAGTGAGGATTAAGCCATGAGTGCAGTGAATTCCGCAGCCGCCTCAGACGTGCTGAGCCAGTACCAACTGAACCAGGAGGGCAAGACCCCTGGTGGCAACGAGCTGGGTAAAGACGCGTTTATGGAGCTGATGCTGGCCCAGCTCAAGAATCAGAACCCTCTGGAGCCCCAGGATAACGGCGATTTTATTGCCCAGCTGGCCCAGTTCAGTTCTCTGGAAGAAATGCAGAACCTGTCTGGCAGTGTGGACGATGTGGTGGGCCAGTTCCGTTCCAGTCAGGCCCTGCAGGCGTCAGCGATGGTTGGTAAGACCGTTCTGGCGCCCTCCAGCGTTGGCATACTGGGTAGTGAAGGCGAAATAACCGGCACCATTCAGGTTCCGGCTTCCACCGGCGGGTTGCGATTGTCGGTCATGAATCAGAGTGGTGAATTGGTGCGCCAGATTGATATGGGCAGCAGCCAGGCTGGCGTGGTGTCGTTCCAGTGGGATGGGCAAGACGGCAACGGCAATCCTTTGCCGCCCGGCCCGTACTCCATCGTGGCCCAGGGGTCTTATCCGTCTGGGTCAGAGCAGTTGGCGACCATGGTGAGCGCCAATGTCGACAGTGTGTCGTTGGGGCAGGGTGGTTCCATTACTCTGAATCTTGCCGGAATGGGCTCCATTCCGCTGTCTGAAGTCAAACAAATCAACTGATCCGGTGTCAGACCAGGAGGTATAAGTCATGGCATTTAACACAGGTTTGAGTGGTCTGCGCGCCGCTTCGGTGGATCTGGATGTCACCGGTAACAACATCGCCAACGCCAGTACCGTCGGCTTCAAAAGTAGCAAGGTACAGTTCGGTGATTTGTACGCCAGTGGTTTCCTGAGTGCCGGTACCAATCCGATTGGCGACGGCGTGCGGGTGCAGGACGTAAAGCAGTCATTCGGTCAGGGCAATATCAGCTTCACCGATAACGGCCTGGATATGGCTATCAGTGGTGATGGCTTCTTTATTCTGAATAATGGCGGTGAAATCCGTTACTCCCGGGCTGGCCAGTTCGGGATTGATAAAGAAGGCTATGTTGTTAATAACCAGAATATGAGGGTGCAGGGTTATACCGCTGATGATGATGGCAACCTGTCTGGCATCCGTGGTGACCTTCAGATTGAAACCGACAATCTGGCGCCCCGTCGCACAACGAATCTCCAGACCGATCTGAATCTGGATTCCCGAGAGACTGTGCTTGAGCGTCGCATCCGGGATTTTGATCCGATCGCGCTTGCAGATCTTCAAGGTTCCGGCTTTACCTTCGGCTACTCCGACGGCACCAGTGATTACACGGTACCGCAGATTGATGCCACGGCTTCTGCCAGTGATGCCGCCATTGCCATTAATGCTGCGCCGGGAGTAACGGCCACGGCCAGAACAGCAGCTTCCCTGACCGGTTTGACCGATAGCGATGTGAGCGGCGCCACCAATTTCCGGCTTGAAATCCGGATAGACGGATCTGCACCGATCCCGCTGAATCTGGAAAATGTATCGTCTCTGGAAGATGTGGCGGAAGCCATTAACGACACCAGCGACAATGCGATCTCGGCCTCGGTTGTCGATGATGACGAAGACCCCTCAACCCCCGATGTTTTGCGAATCATCCACAGTGGTGGGCAGCCGCTGGAGGTAGCCTACGGCGATGCTCCCACAGGTACTCCGCTCACCAACAACCAGCAATATGACGGTGAGGTGTTCGTTACCACCGATCGCAATGTTGAGCAGGTGACCACTGATTCAGGTAGCAACGCGTTTGAAGTCGCCTTCAATGCGACACCGTTTACCGTAACCAACGAATTCAATCCCATCGACCAGCGTACTTACAACCACGCAACGTCGACCACCATTTTTGACAGCCTGGGCAATTCCCACGAATTGACCCAGTTCTATGTAAAAGAGCCATCTCCGGGTAACGGGGTGGGTCAGAGCCAGTGGTCTATCTACCTCCAGATTGACGGTGAACTGGTGGGTGGTACCGACCAGACGCCATACACTGCCTTGTTTGATCAGGATGGCCAGCTGGAATCCATCAACGGTGATCCGAACGGTGAGTTGATTATTACTGACTGGGTGCCAAAGGATCCAAGCGGTGACCCGAACGGTGCTGACGGTCCACCGGCAAATCCCGGTGATGTGGTCAGCCCGATTCCTGAGCCGGCCACCAGTTCTGCGTTCGTTGTCAATCTGGCCAATACCACCCAATATGGTGCGGCATTTGGTGTTAACGATCAGCAGCAGAACGGCTACACCACCGGCCGTCTGTCAGGCCTCGATGTGTCCGATCAGGGCGTGATCTTCGCCCGCTATACCAATGGTCAGTCCAAGTCTCTGGGTCAGGTGGCGCTGGCTGCCTTCAATAACACCGACGGCCTTTCTCCGGTGGGTGACACCACATGGGTGGAAACCTTTGAATCCGGCCAGCCGGTGATTGGTGCTCCGGATACCGGCACGCTTGGTTCCATCAAGGCCAGCTCCGTAGAGGACTCCAATGTGGATCTTTCGGCAGAGCTGGTGAACCTGATCATTGCCCAGCGCAACTACCAGGCCAACGCCAAAACCATTGAAACCTCCGATGCGGTCACCCAGACCATCATCAACCTCCGATAATTTCGCGCCCTAGCGAACATGGCATGACTCCTGCAGGAAGACTGGAAACAGTCAAAATTCCGGCAGGAGTTTGCCCATGGACAAAGCCCTCTATATTGGAATGTCTGGCGCCAAGCAGAACATGCTGGCCCAGCGTGCCCATGCCAACAACCTGGCTAACGTCAATACCACCGGGTTCAAGAAGGATTTTGCCCAGGCGCGCAGTATGCCTGTGTTCGGTGAGCACCATCCCACCCGCGCCTACGCCATGACCGAGCGGCCCGGCACTGATCTCTCGCCCGGCGCTTTAATGGAGACCGGCCGCAAGCTGGATGTGGCGGTAGACGGCGGTGGCTGGCTCGCCGTTCAAAACAATCTGGGCGAAGAGGTATTCACCCGTACCGGTAGCTTACAGGTCGACGTGAACGGGCTTGTGCGGCTGGCGAGTGGTGAGCTGGTTCTGGGTAACGGTGGGCCGGTGGCTCTTCCTCCTTTTGACAATCTTCAGGTTGGCTCGGACGGCACCATCTCCATTGTGCCGGTAGGTGGGCCGCCGGATCAGTTGGTGGAAGTTGACCGACTGAAGCTTGTTAACCCACCGGCAGATGCACTTGAGAAAGGTCTGGATGGGTTCATTCGACGCAAGCCGGATCAGGCTCTGGATGGTCCAGAGCCACCGGATGCAGCCATGCGTGTCGCCACTGGTTTTCTCGAAAGTTCAAACGTGAATGCGGTGGAGGAAATGATCTCCAACCTGCAGTTGTCTCGCCAATACGAAATGCAGGTGAAGGTAATGACCACCGCTAACGAGAATTCCGAAGCAACGGCACGGCTGTTGCAGAACCTTTAAGTAACGACCGAACACAGTGGCCTGGCGGGCCTGAAGCGGCAAAAACTGGCCGCCTGATTGCCCCCCCCGGTATGGAGTAAGCAGCATGAATCCAGCACTTTGGGTCAGCAAGACCGGTTTGAGCGCACAGGACATCAACATGTCCACCATTTCCAACAACCTGGCCAACGTCAACACCACCGGCTTCAAACGGGACAAGGCGGTCTTCCAGGACCTCCTGTACCAGATCAACCGGCAACCCGGTGGCCTGAGCACCCAGAACTCCGAACTGCCCTCCGGACTGCAACTGGGTACGGGTGTCCGGGTTGTGGGCACGGTCAAGCAGTTCTCCCAGGGCAACCTTCAGATTACCGAGCAGCCGCTGGACATGGCCATTAACGGCCGGGGGTTTCTGCAGATTCTGCTGCCGGATGGCCAGATTGCCTACACCCGGGACGGTCAGTTCCAGCTGAACGTCAACGGCGATGTGGTCAATCCGGACGGGTACCTTCTGGAGCCGGCCATCAATGTTCCCAATAACGCCACCAATATCACCATTGGCACCGACGGCACGGTCACGGCGATAACGGACGACCAGGCAGCGCCGGTGAACGTTGGCCAGATCACCCTGGTGGATTTCATCAATCCCCAGGGGTTGCAGGCCATCGGAAACAACCTGTTCAAGGAAACCATTTCCAGCGGGAACCCCATAGAGGGGCAGGCGGGTCTGCTCGGGCTTGGCACCATTGAACAGGGTTCCCTGGAGGCCTCCAACGTGGAGGTCGTGGAAGAACTGGTGAACATGATTACCACCCAGCGCGCCTACGAGATGAACTCGAAAGTGGTTTCCACAGCGGATCAGATGCTGCAGTTCATTACCAACAACATTGGCTAATGCCGCCAGAGGTGAGGTCGTGAATCCGATGACATCCAGCCGGACAAACCGGGGCGCCAGTACCCTGGCGACCTTAGTGGTACTGATCCTACTACAGGGTTGCACGGCCATGAGCCGGCCCCGGGCGATTCCGGATGACCCCGAGTTTGCACCGGTGCGCCCTCAGGCCATGATGCAGAGGGACAGGGCGTCTGGTTCGATTTACCAGGTCTCCCGAAACTATAACTTTTACGGGGATACCGTCGCGCTCAACGTGGGTGATGTACTGACAGTGACCCTCCAGGAGTCCACCCGTGCCAGCAAGAATGCTGACACCCGTATCATCAAGGATAACGAAATCAAGTTGCCGGAGCCAAACATTCTGGGCAAGAGCAACTTCGGGATCGGCACGTCACTGAACAATGAGCGCGATTTTAAAACCAGGGCCGACGCGGATCAGAGCAACAGCCTTGCTGGCAGCATCACCGTCTCGGTCACTGAAGTGCTGCCCAATGGCGTGTTGCGGATCCGGGGCGAAAAGTGGCTGTCGCTGACCAATGGTGAAGAGTACATCCGTCTGACCGGACTGGTTCGCCCCCGGGATATCCAGCCGGACAATTCCGTTGCCTCAAACCGTATTGCCGATGCCCGTATCGCCTATGGCGGTACCGGTGACTTCGACCAGGCCAACCAGATGGGCTGGCTTGCCCGTTTCTTTAACAGTGAGTGGTGGCTGCTATGAGCGTGCGGCGTTTTCTTGTCTGGATACTTGCCCTGACGGTGGGTGCGGCACCGGTGATGGCGGACCGGCTGAAGGACCTGTCCCGGATCAAAGGGGTAAGGAACAACCAGTTGGTGGGCTACGGACTCGTGGTTGGTCTTGACGGAACCGGCGACAAGGCACCGTTCACCAATCAGACCTTCCGCAACATGATGAACCAGTTCGGAATAACCTTGCCGGATGGTGTGAACCCGAAACTGGCCAATGTGGCGGCCGTAACCGTAAGCGCGACTTTGCCGGCCTTTGCCAAGGCCGGGCAGGAGCTGGACATCACGGTTTCATCCATCGGAAATGCCGATAGCCTGCGTGGTGGAACCTTGTTGATGACACCGTTGAAAGGCGCAGACGGTCAGGTTTATGCCATGGCGCAGGGCAGCCTGGTGGTGGGCGGTTTTGGCGCCCAGGGCCAGGATGGTTCCCGGATTACCGTGAACGTACCCAGCGTCGGCAGAATTCCCAACGGCGCTACCATTGAGCGAGAGGTGGAATCGCCGTTCAACCGGGGCGATACCATCACCTTCAATCTGCTGCGTTCCGACTTTACCACGGCCCGCCGTGTGGTTGAGGCGATTAATGGTCGTCTGGGCCCGGACATGGCTTATGCACACGATGCCACTTCTATATCGGTGCGGGCACCCAGGGACCCATCACAGAGAGTCAGTTTTCTGTCCATTCTGGAGAACATTGAGGTCGATCCGGCTCAGGAAGCCGCAAGAGTGGTGATCAATAGCCGCACCGGTACCATCGTGGTCGGCCAGAATGTAAAAGTAAGCCCGGCTGCCATTACCCATGGCAACCTGACCGTGACTATTCAGGAAAACCCCGAGGTGGTGCAGCCCAATCCTCTGGCTCAGGGTGATACAGCCGTTCAGCAGAATACCCAGATCGCTGTGACGGAAGACCCGGCACGGATGTTCCAGTTCGGCCCGGCAACCACGCTTAACGAAATTGTTCAGGCTGTAAACCAGGTAGGGGCGGCGCCAGGCGATGTGATGGCGGTGCTTGAAGCACTCAAACAGGCTGGCGCGCTTCGTGCCGAATTGATTGTGATCTAGGTATCGCCATGCAGGATCCAAGATTACAGCAAGCCCAGGTCTACACCGATTTCAGTGGTCTGAATGCGCTGAAGACCCAGGCTCGAACTGACAAGCAGGCTGCACTGGAGCAGGTTGCGAAGCAGTTCGAGAGCCTGTTCCTGTCAGAGATGCTCAAATCCATGCGCAAGGCAGGTGAGGTATTTGCCGAGGGAAACTACCTGAACAGCAATGAAAGCCAGATGTACCGGGATATGTTCGACAGCCAGATCAGCTTGAGTATGGCCGGTGGTACCGGTACCGGGCTGGCGGAAGCGCTGGTCCGGCAACTGAGTCAACAGATTCCGGGGCTCGATGAGGATGGAGAGAAACTGGCGGGTCACAAGGGTGCCATTACCGACTACGACCGCAGTATGCCGGCGATTTCCAGAGAGTTGCCGGAGCGAATGGCAGAGGTGGCGGATGTAGCTGCGAAGGTAAAAGCAGAGCCAGCGCAGAAACCCGGCAAGCTGCCGGAGGTATTTGAGTCGCCAGAGCATTTTGTTGAGCAGCTGATGCCGTTCGCAGAGCAGATCGGAAAGGAGACCGGCATTGATCCGCGCCTGATGATTGCCCAGGCGGCGCTCGAAACCGGTTGGGGCAAACACATGATCAAAGGCGATGGTTCGCAGCCGAGTTTCAACCTGTTTGGCATCAAGGCAGACAGTCGTTGGAGCGGTGACGCTGTGAGCATTACCACTACCGAATTCCGGGGTGGCGTGGCGATGAAGGAACGGGCAGATTTCCGGGCCTATCCGGACTATGAAGCCAGCTTCCGGGACTACGTTGACTTCCTGCAAAACAATCCCCGTTACCGCGATGTTCTGTCATCGGCAGATCAGCCAGAAGTATTTGCCGAGAAACTGCAGGAAGCGGGTTATGCAACCGATCCGGAATACGGAGCCAAGATCCGTCGGATCATGAATCGTGATTCTCTGATGACACTGTCTATGGGCAGTGGCAGAGTAAAGGAGTAACAGATCATGGCGGGCTTGATCGGTATTGGTCTGAGTGGGGTATTGGGGCACCAGGCGGCGCTCAATACCACTGCAAATAATATAACCAACGCAAACACGCCGGGTTACAGCCGCCAGGAGGTCCAGTTCGAGACCCAGGAAGGGCGGCGTACAGGTGCAGGGACCATCGGCAGTGGCGTATCCGTCGCCAATATCCGCCGGCTGGCAGATGCCTATCTGAGTCAGCAGTTACGTGAGGACACCACACTGTTTGGCGAGCAGAATGCTTTCAACGCTGAACTCACACGGCTGGATAACCTGTTAGGCGGCGAAGACACCGGTCTGAACAAAGCTCTGAACAACTTTTTCTCGGCTATGCAGAATGCCGCGGAGGACCCCACGTCGTTGCCACAACGCCAGTTGGTGCTGAGCGAAGCCCAGCAATTGGTGAATCGCTTTCAGGGCTTGAACCAGGAGTTCATCCAGCAGCGCGAATCGGTAAAAACCCAGATGCAGCAGGGCGTGAAAGATGCCAATACTCTGCTGAAGAGTATCGCTGAACTGAACCTGGCTATTTCTGAATCTCCGGGCCTGGCCCAGGGCAAGGAGCCCTTGGAGCTGATGGATAAGCGGGACGAGAAGTTGCGCCAGTTGTCTGAGCTGGTGAGCATTCGGGTAACGGAAGTTGAAGGCAGCCAGGTGAATGTGTCCCTGTCTAACGGTCTGGCTTTGGTTACCGGCGCCAATGCCGCAGAATTTGCGACCCGAAGCAGTGCGGAAGATCCCACGCGGCTGGAATTTACGCTCTCCAGTGGTGGGCGGACCCTGCTGGTGGATGAACAGATTCAGGGCGGAAAACTGGGTGGCTTGCGTGCCTTTGATGAAATGGCACTGAAGCCCGCCTTCGATGAGCTCGGCCGGCTGGCGATTGCCATCTCCTCGGCTATAAACCATCAGCATGAGATCGGGATGGACCTCGAAGGCGATCTCGGCGGTAACTTCTTCAGTGATGTGAACAGCCTCGCCGTACAACGCAGCCGGGTGGTGCCGAACGGCAATAACGACCGCACCACCACCGGCCAACTGGCCGTTGAGATTACCGACAGTTCCCAGTTGCCGGCTGGTACCTGGGAGCTGCAGTTCAGTGGTGATGGGCGCAGCTACGAGTTGATCGATACCATCTCGGGCGACACGGTGAAACAGGGCCGGCTTCCAGACCCGGTGCAGTCTGAAATCAACATGCCGGGCTTTAACATTCGTGTTGAAGGTGGCGAATTCAACGCAGGTGACAAGTACCTGATTCAGCCTAGTCGCAATGCTGCCGAAAACATGCAATTGAACATTCGGCGGGAGGAGGATCTTGCTTTTGCCAGCCCCGTTCGTGCGAGTTCCGATGATGGCAATCTGGGCACCGGCACGATCAACCAGGGCAACATGCTTAATGTCCGTAATCCCAATACCGGTGCTTTGCTGGATGACTTCCAGAATTCCGGTCAGTTTGCAGATGGTCCGATTACCGTAACCTTCAGTAATGATGGTGCGGGCAATATTACCTATGAAGTTGCCAACGATAGCGGCGTACTGTTTACCAGTGCCGCGGTGGACAACGATGGGGATGGAACACCGGATGTCTATGATCCCCAGAAGATCAATCAGATTTTCAGTACTCGTCCGGAAGACGAATCCAATGGTCAGTATCGGGGTTTCGTTTTCGAGATAACCGGTGAGCCCGCAGACGGTGATGTATTCACCATCGACTTCAACCGCAACGGCGTTTCTGATAACCGGAACGCCGAGCTGATGGCGGCCCTTGGTACCAAGAATACCCTTAATGGCGGTTCCCAGAACTTTACTGAGGGCTATGCCGGCCTGGTCGAGGATATCGGGGTGAAAACCCGCCAGAGCCAGTTGGACAAAGATGCCGGCGCAACGCTGCTGGAGCAGTCCACCAATCAGCGAGAATCGGTCTCGGGCGTCAATCTGGACGAAGAGGCTGGCAAGCTGATTCAGTACCAGGCTGCGTACAACGCATCGGCCCAGGTGATGTCTGTGGCGCAGGATCTTTTTAACACATTGCTGCAGAGCTTCCGTTAAGGCGAGGTGATGTCACATGATCAGAATATCATCACAACAGATTTTCTCCGGCGGCATTAATCGTCTGCAGGACATCAACAGCAACCTGATTGATACGCAGCAGCAGCTATCGACCGGTAAGAAAGTGAACAAACCGTCGGATGATCCGGTGGCGGCCGCTCGCATTCTGAAGCTTGACCAGGAGCTTCAGCGTTCGGAAACCTATGGTCGGAATGCCAATCTTGCCGATAACCGGCTGAAGCAGGAAGAAAGCACCCTGGCCAGCGCCGTGGACATTATCCAGAGGGTGAGGGAGCTGACAGTTCAGGCCGGTAATGGTTCTCTGTCTGCCAATGATCGGCAGTCCATCTCTGCCGAACTCAAGGAGCGTCTGGGTCAGCTCGCCAATATTGCCAATACCCGGGATGCGTCAGGAGAGTATATCTTCAGTGGCTTCCAGGGCAGCACTCCCGCCTTTGCCCAGAATGACGATGGCAAATGGGTTTACCAGGGGGACGAAGGGCAGCGGGTTCTGGAAATTGATGACGGTGTGACCGTTCCCATCAGCGATCACGGAAAAGGCATCTTCGTAGACGTAGCCAAAGGGGTTTTCGCTAAAGGATCAACCTCCGTGGATGGATATATATCCAATCTCGAGTTTGTTGCACCCAAGGATATGACAGACGCTTTCAGCCCCAGGGTGCCTGACGATTTTGATATCGCCGTCACCGCCAATGGAGCGGGCGACCTGGAGATATCAGCCTCCTATACACGAGGTGGAATCATCTATCCTTTGGCCGTTGAGCCAGCGGGCGCCCTGGTTGGCGACGAGTTTCAGGTTGCAGGGGTGAAATTAACGATTAACGATGCGCAGGATGGCGATACGTTTACGCTGGGCGTGAATGATAAACAATCTGTCTTTGGTACCATCGAGAACCTGATTGCCGGCCTGGACGGAATTTCCAAAACAACGCCCAAGAGCAGTGCCGAGTACGATGCGCTGATCGCCGAAACCCTGGTCAATCTCGATAACGCCCAGGAGTCGATCATTCTCAAGCAAACCGAGCTTGGTGGCCGGCTCAACGCTGTGGAATCCACCACCGCGTTTCTTGAGGATTCGGAACTCTACACCAAAGAGATTCGTTCCCAGCTACAGGATGTCGATTACGCCGAGGCCATCAGCAACCTCAGTTTCCAGAGCTTCGTATTGCAGGCCGCTCAGCAGTCGTTTGCACAGGTTTCCCAGCTGTCCCTGTTCGATCGACTCTAATTCACTGTGCCGGCGGGTGATTTTTGCCTGCCGGCTGGTTGCTTTCGGGCTCTGGCTCAGTATAATCCCTCCCACTCTCCGATGGCGGCGTGGTGAAATTGGTAGACACGACGGATTCAAAATCCGTTGGGGTAAAACCCGTGGCGGTTCGAGTCCGCCCGCCGCTACCACTTATAGGCCGCAACCTGCGGCATCGTGAATAGCCCGGCCCATGAACGTCTCCGATTTTCATTTTGATCTGCCGGACGAGCTTATCGCCCGTTATCCGCTTAAAGAACGCAGTGCCTCGCGTCTGCTCAGTCTTGACGGCCTTTCCGGCCAGACCACTCATCTGAAGTTTACTGACCTTCCCGCTCTGCTGCAGCCCGGGGATCTTCTGGTATTCAACAATACCCGCGTTATTCCTGCCCGGTTGTTTGGCCAGAAAGAAACCGGCGGCAAAGTGGAGATATTGGTTGAGAGGCTGCTGGGTGAAAAGGAGTTGCTCGCCCATACCCGTTCGTCAAAATCGCCAAAGGAAGGACAGCGGTTATTGCTGGAAGATGGTACGTCGCTGCGCATGATGGCGCGGGAAGACGCGCTGTTCCGCTTTGTTTATGAAGGCGATGAGGCGTTTCTGGATGTGCTTGAACGTATTGGCCACATGCCGCTGCCGCCCTATATGGAGCGGGAAGATGAGCAATCGGATCGCGAGCGCTATCAGACCGTCTATGCCAAGGAGGCGGGCGCCGTGGCCGCACCCACTGCCGGGCTACATTTTGATGATGTCGTGCTTTCTGCCCTGAAAGCGAAGGGCATTGAGTTTGCATACGTTACGTTGCATGTTGGCGCTGGCACCTTTCAGCCGGTACGGGTCGACAAGATCGAAGATCATGTCATGCACAGTGAAATCGCCCATGTGCCGGAAGAGACGGTAAAGGCCGTTAATGAAGCCCGCGCTCGGGGTGGCCGGGTCGTTGCCGTGGGTACCACTTCCGTCCGCTCCCTGGAGTCGGCCAGCCGGGCAGGGCGTTTGCAGGAGTTCCGGGGCGACACGGATATATTCATCTACCCTGGCTACCGTTTCCAGACCGTGGACGCCATGATCACTAATTTCCATTTGCCGGAGTCCACACTGATCATGCTGGTCAGTGCGTTTGCAGGCTATAACAACATCATGTCTGCGTATCGCGAGGCGGTGGAGCAAAAGTACCGGTTTTTCAGTTACGGCGACGCCATGTTTCTTACCGCTCAGGAGCCCAGCCGGGGCATGATGCTGGGAACGGATTCCGCCGAGCCACATCAAACCGAATCCCGTGGAGAATCACAGTGAGTGAATCCTGTTTTATGTCCTTCGAGAAACTCGGAGAAGATGGCAAGGCCCGTCGTGGTCGACTGACCTTTCCCCGAGGCGTGGTGGAGACTCCGGCATTCATGCCGGTAGGCACCTATGGCACTGTAAAGGGAATGCTGCCCCGGGACATCGAGGAAATCGGTGCCCATATTATTCTGGGCAATACGTTTCACCTGATGCTGCGCCCCGGCACGGAAGTGGTCAAAGCCCACGGCGACCTGCACGACTTCACCCAGTGGCAGGGGCCAATTCTGACGGATTCCGGCGGTTTCCAGGTTTTTAGCCTGGGCGAGATGCGCAAGATTACCGAGCAGGGTGTGACTTTCCGGTCTCCGGTTGATGGTTCCAAAGTCGAGCTGTCACCGGAAATCGCGATTCAGGTTCAGCGTGATCTGGGCTCTGACATCGTGATGATTTTCGACGAATGCACGCCGTATCCGGCAACGGAAAAGCAGGCGAAAGAGTCCATGGAGCTCTCGCTGCGCTGGGCCGAGCGCAGTAAGAGGGCCCATGAGGGCAATCCGGCGGCGTTGTTTGGCATCGTGCAGGGCGGCATGTATGAGTCGCTCCGGGACCAGTCCCTGGAGGGTCTGGAAAAGATTGGTTTCGATGGTTATGCCATTGGCGGCCTGTCGGTGGGCGAGCCGAAAGAAGACATGATCCGGATCCTGGATCACCTGCCGCCGAAGATGCCGGAAGACAAGCCACGCTACCTGATGGGCGTTGGTCGCCCTGAGGATATCGTTGAGGCGGTGCGCCGCGGTGTCGATATGTTCGACTGTGTGATGCCAACCCGTAATGCCCGCAATGGCTATCTGTTTACCTCCACCGGTATCGTAAAGATCCGCAATGCCAAGAACCGCCATGATACCGGCCCGCTGGATGAGCGCTGCGATTGCTATACCTGCCAACACTTTTCCAGGAGCTATCTGCATCACCTTGATAAGTGCGGAGAAATGCTCGGGTCACAGCTCAATACCATTCATAACCTGAGGTTCTATCAGAACCTGATGAGTGGATTGCGTGGGGCCATTGAAGCAGGTACATTGTCGGACTTTGTAAGCGAATTCTATGCCTTACGGGGCGAAACCGTTCCGCCTCTGGGTGATTCCTGAACAAATTTTGCTTTAAATCAGTCAATAAACGGAGAACCTGAATGAAATCAATCAAATTGCTCATCGCTGGCCTGCTGTCTCTGATGCCTGCTCTGGCCTCGGCTCAGGATGCTGGTGCCCAGGGAATGAGCGTGATGGGTCAGATCATCTTCTTCGCCGGCTTCATCCTGATTTTCTACTTCCTGATCTGGCGCCCGCAGTCCAAGCGTGCAAAAGAGCACAAGGCCCTGATGTCCGGCCTGAACAAGGGCGATGAAGTGGTTACCTCCGGTGGTGTTGCTGGCCGGATCACCAAAGTGACCGACGACTTCATTGTTCTGGAAGTTGCAGACAACGTTGAAATGAAGATTCAGAAAGTTGCCGTTGCAGCGGCTCTGCCGAAAGGCACCCTGAAGGACATCTGAGCTGGTTTCCAGGCGCATCCATGATGCGCCTGTTCATTTTCTGACTGGCTGAAACACCAAGACCGGCACGTCTGCCGGCTCGAAGGATTCTCATGCTGAACAAGTATCCTCTCTGGAAAAACCTGGTCATCGTGTTTGCACTGGTGATTGGTTTCATCTACGCCTTACCGAACTTTTTCCCTGACGATTACGCCATACAGATCACCGGCGCCCGTGGCAGTACCGAAGTAGAGCAACGAGTGCTCGATCGTGCCCTTGCCAAGCTTGAACAGGAAGGTATCGAAGTGAAATCGAGCCTGTTGGAAGAGCGTGACGCGCTGATCCGCCTCACCAGCTCCGATGACCAGCTGCGGGCACGGCCCGCTGTTCAGGCGGCTCTTGGCAACGAATACCTGGTGGCCCTGAATATGGCGCCGTCAACGCCAGGCTGGCTGCGTAGCCTTGGAGCAGGCCCAATGAAACTGGGGCTGGATTTACGTGGTGGTGTTCACTTCCTGTTGGAGGTGGATATGGAAACGGCTTTGAATCAACGGCTGGAAGCACTGTCGGGCCAGATCAAGCGAGAGCTGAGGGAAGAGCGCATCCGGTACCGTGGTGGCGACATTGAGGATCAGACCCGCATCGTGCTGAGCTTCCGTGATGAAGCCGCTCGCACCGAAGCGTTCGAGCTGGTAAGGGATCAGTACAATGAGTTCCTGCTGGACGAAACCACAGAGGGCGATGAATTTCTGCTGACGCTGACATTGTCCGAAGCAGAAGTTCGCAACATCCAGGAATACGCTCTTGAACAGAACCTGACCACCATCCGCAACCGGGTGAACGAACTGGGCGTGGCTGAGCCGCTGGTTCAGCGTCAGGGTGCAGACCGTATTATCGTAGAACTGCCGGGCGTGCAGGATACCGCCCAGGCCAAGCGTGTACTTGGTGCCACGGCCAACCTGGAGTTCCGCATGGAAGCCCGGCAGGACGCACCGTCTGCCGAGACCGAGCAATTCCCTTTCCGGGATAACGCGCAGCGTACGGCCCGCCTTGAGCGCGACGTGATTGCCACCGGTAACAACGTTGCCAACGCCCAGCAGGCATTCGATGAGAACGGTCAGCCGCAGGTCAATATCACCATGGACTCCGTTGGTGGTGACCTGATGAATCGAGCGACTCGCAATAATATCGGTCGCCGGATGGCGGTATTGTTCATTGAATACCGCACCGAAACCGAGACCCGTGAAGTTAATGGAGAAATCGTCGAAACTGAAAACCGGGTCGTGGAAAAGGGGATTATCAGCCTGGCGACAGTGCAGTCAGCGCTGGGGAGCAGCTTCCGGATTACCGGTCTGGACTCCATTCCAGAAGCGGCTGAGCTCGCGCTGCTGCTGAGGGCGGGCGCTCTGGCAGCGCCCATGTACTTTGTGCAGGAGCGCACCATCGGGCCAAGCCTGGGTCAGAAGAACATCGATGCCGGTATGATGTCGGTGATGCTTGGCTTCGGACTGGTGTTGCTGTACATGCTGGCGTTCTATCGCGGCTTCGGGTTGGTGGCCAATATTTCGCTGACCCTGAACCTGATGTTGCTGGTTGCATGCATGTCTATCCTTTCTGCCACGCTGACCTTGCCGGGCATCGCCGGTATCGTTCTGACGGTGGGTATGGCGGTTGATGCCAACGTGCTGATCTTCGAGCGCATCAAGGAAGAGCTGAAGGCGGGAGTACCACCACAAAGTGCTATTAACGCCGGTTATGGTCGCGCCTTTGTGTCGATTTTCGATGCCAATATCACAACCCTTCTGGTTGCCGTCATTCTGTTTGCCATGGGCTCCGGACCGGTGAAGGGCTTCGCAGTTACCCTGTGTATCGGTATTCTCACTTCCATGTTCTCGGGCCTGATGGTGAGCCGCGGTATCGTGAATCTGGTTTATGGCGGTCGCAGAGTCGAGAAATTGTCCATCGGGGGGAAGCTGCAAAATGCCTGATATGGAAAAGCAACCGTTTGATTTCATGGGGTTGCGGAAGATAGCTTCAGTGCTTTCTATTGTTTTGGTGGTAGCCTCCATTGCGTTGTTGGGGGTGCGAGGTCTTAATCTGGGTATGGACTTTACCGGGGGAACCTCGGTGGAGCTTGAATACGCGGAAGCCCCGAGTCTGGACGGTATCAGAAACACCCTTACCGAGGCGGGCTACGAGCAGTTCGCGGTTCAGAATTTCGGGGCCGACACCACAGTGCTGATCCGGATGGCAGAAGCTGGTAACGACGAGTTGGCGCAGGAAGTTACCGGCGTGCTCTCGGCGACTGGTGCGGATCTTGAGTTGGTCAGCTCTGAATTTGTGGGCTCACAGGTGGGCGAAGAGCTGAAAGAAGACAGTGGCCTGGGGCTGCTGATCGCGCTTGCGGTGGTTCTGATCTACGTGGGTATGCGCTTCCAGTTCAAGTTTGGCATCGCTTCGGTGATTCCTCTGGCACACGACGTGATCATTGTACTGGGCGTGTTCGCGCTGTTTCAGTGGACCTTCGATCTGACGGTGCTGGCAGCGTTGCTGGCGGTTATCGGGTATTCCCTGAACGACACCATTGTTGTGGCTGACCGTATTCGGGAGAACTTCCGTAAGATGCGCGTGGGTGAGCCTTGGGACATCATCAACCAGTCTATCCACGAGACCATTACCCGAACCATTAACACGTCCGGCACTACCCTGGTTGTGTTGCTGGCGCTGTATTTCCTGGGTGGCGAAGCGATCAATAACTTTGCGCTGGCCCTGATTATCGGCGTGGTTGTCGGTACCTATTCGTCCATCTACGTGTCCGCGAATATGTTGATGGTGATGGGCGTGACCCGCGAAGATCTGATGGTTCCCGCGAAAGAGGGTACCGGTGAGGAAGAAGAGGAGCAGCCACCGGAGTGGTTGAACCGGATGTAAGCTCCGGGCCTTTTCCAGGCAAACAAAAAACCGCCATCCGTGAGGATTGGCGGTTTTTTGGTGGTTCGGCTTTTCTTAACGCGGCAGACGACCCCGGAAGGGGTGCAGCGTTTTGAGCAGTTCCCGGAACAGCTTTGGATTGGCGACAACCAACTGCTTGGCAGCGCCAACGGCTGGGTTGCCGGAGAAGTCGCCGGTCAGAGCGCCAGACTCCATGGCCAGTGTTACGCCCAGATCAAAATCTGCTGCCTGGGGTCGGAAGATGACAGCCGCATCAAGCAGGCCGGCAGACACTCGCGCGATATCCAGTGTTACGCAGCCGGAGGTGCGGAACATGGCAGTCTCGCGAGCCAGAACGGCGGCCATCTCGCCCCAGATCATGGGGTCGTCGCCCTGGCGGGCCTGGTCGAGAAGGTTGGTGGCCAGTGCTGCCTTGGCGGGCACTTTTACTTCGGATGTGCGCACGCGGCGGCTGTTCAGAACAGCACCGTGGCCTCGGCTCGCAGAGTACTCTTCGCCGGTAATTGGGTTAACCAGCAGCAGGTTTTCTGTGCGATTGTTCTTTTTCTGGGCCAGGGCAAGAACAAATTCCGGAATGCCTCGCACAAAATTGTCACGGCCGAGAACCGGAAATATGTGCCAGCTTTTTTCGTTGTTGCCGGCGTCGGACTCGCCCAGAGGCGCGATCACATGATCCTTGTAGGCCTTTTCCAGTTGCTCGGTGAAGTTGTCGTAAATGGACTGCTCCACTCGCTCCAGTTGCCGATGGCGTTCGGACTCATCCTTACCGTTAGGCTCCTGGCGCTCGAAATGGGCTTTCAGGTAGTCAGATCCCTGGCGGGCAACGCGCAGGGCCATTTTAATTGCTGGTTGCATCTGAGTGTTCATTATCCGGGTGTGTGAAGGCCGGCCATGATAGCAAAAACTGCCCCGCCTTGTACGTTTTTTGGCTTAGCAAAAGCACGGATACCACGGGGTTGCGGCATTTCCGGAGAGCAGGTTGGCCGGTAATTCTGGTATCATGCCGCTCTTTTATCACTTTTCTTGAAGCAACAGGCCCGATGATCATGAACAAGCCCGCGCTGCCGCTGGAAAGCACTGATACCTACAATGATCAGGTTCGCATCGTCCTGGTGGAAACTACCCACTCGGGCAATATCGGCGCCGTCGCCCGCGCCATGAAAAACATGGGGCTTGTAAATCTCTGGCTGGTCAACCCGTCGTCGTTTCCGGATGAAGCCTCCTATGCCCGCGCTTCATCGGCGTCGGATGTACTGGATCGGGCTCAGGTTGTGTCCAGTCTTGACGAGGCATTGTCTGAATGTGTTCTGGTGATGGGTACCAGCGCCCGCGGACGCAAGGTTCCCTGGCCGGTTATCTCTCCGCCACAGGCTGCTGTCACGGCAGCGGAAAACAGCGCTCGCGGTCCTGTCGCCCTGGTGTTCGGGCGCGAGAGCAATGGCCTGTCCAATGAAGAGTTGCAGCGCTGCCATTATCACATTCATATTCCGTCGAACCCGGACTACAGCTCACTGAATCTGGCGATGGCAGTGCAGGTGGTTTGCTACGAGTTGCGGATGCATTATCTGCGCGGGCTTGAAGAGGTGGAAAGCAGTCCCTACCTTGAATCCATGGTTGAACCCGGGGATCGCGGCTGGGATGTACCGCCCGCAACGGTGAATGATGTAGAGGGGTTTTTCGGGCACCTTGAACAGGTATTACAGGATGTGGATTTCCATCGCCGGGATAATCCAAGGCAGTTGATGACACGGTTGCGCCGGCTGTTTCAGCGGGCCAAGCTGGATCAGATGGAAGTCAATATTCTCAGGGGCATACTGACATCGGTGCAGAAGTCTGCCGGTGCCCGCGAAGGAGTGGGTAAGAAAACGACAGCGGCCGGTGCCGTGGATGAGGGGCAGGAATAACGTCATGTTTGAGCGTTTACGGGAAGATATAAAAAGCGTATTTCACCGGGACCCGGCAGCCAGGAACACCTTTGAGGTGTTGACCAACTACCCGGGGTTGCACGCGCTGTTGTTTCACCGCTTCTCCCACTGGCTGTGGAACATGGGGCTGAAGTGGCTGGCGCGGACGATTTCTACGCTGGCGAGATGGTTTACCGGTATCGAGATTCATCCTGGCGCAACCATTGGTCGCCGCTTCTTTATCGACCATGGCATGGGTGTGGTGATTGGTGAAACCACGGTGATTGGAGACGATGTCACGCTTTACCAGGGTGTAACGCTTGGCGGTACCAGTTGGAATAAGGGTAAGCGTCATCCAACCATCGGCAACGGTGTCGTCGTGGGCGCTGGCGCGAAAATTCTTGGTCCATTTGAGGTAGGCGAGGGCGCGAAGATCGGCTCCAATTCTGTGGTAACCAAGGCGGTTCCGCCGGGAGCAACCGTAGTGGGTATCCCGGGCCGGGTAATCGTCAAGCGTAAGGGTGAAGACGATGTGCGCCGCAAGGAGATGGAGGAGCGCATGGGCTTCGATGCCTACGGCGTCACCGAGGAAATGCCTGATCCGGTCGCAAGGTCCGTCCGGGCTTTGCTGGACCACATGCATGCAGTGGATGATCGGATTGAGAATATGTGCAAGGCGCTGCGCAAGGTGAACGCCGAATATCAGAACGGCGAGCTTCCGCCTTTACACGATGAGGATTTCGATTGCGTTCGCGATGAGTCTGATGAGCGGGAGCGTGGCTGAATACTTGACTGTTTTAGTTGGTCAATTCATACTCGCTCCAGTGAATCGAGATTCAATCCCATCATTGGGGCTGAGGTTATGAAACTGACCACGAAAGGCCGCTATGCCGTTACGGCAATGCTGGATCTTGCGCTGCATGCAGGGCAGGGGCCGGTGAGTCTGGCGGATATTTCAGCCCGACAGGAAATTTCCCTTTCTTACCTGGAGCAGCTTTTCTCGCGCCTGCGCAGGCAGAAATTGGTGGTAAGTGTGCGTGGCCCCGGTGGCGGTTATCGCCTGAGCCGCTCCGCAAATGAGGTTTTCGTGGCCGAAGTGGTCGACGCTGTGAGTGAGTCCCTCGATACTACGCGTTGCGGTAACAAAGGTGACTGCCAGAACGGCGAGAAATGCCTTACCCACCATCTCTGGTCTGATCTCAGTGACCAGATTCATCAATTCCTGAGTGAAATCAGTCTCGGGGATCTGATGCGCAAACACGAAATTCGGCAAGTGGCTGATCGTCAGAACCGCAAGCAGTCTGATGAAAGTGCCGACGCTATCAATACCCAAAGACTGACTGACCAGGCCACGGCCTGATAACCCGACCTCTTTTGCCTATGAAAAAGCCCGTCTATCTGGACTATGCGGCGACGACGCCCGTTGATCCCGCCGTTGCTGAAGACATGATGAAGTACCTGACCCTGGATGGGGTGTTTGGCAATCCGGCTTCCCGTTCTCATGGTTATGGCTGGCAGGCCGAAGCCGCCGTTGAAAATGCCCGTAGACAGGTGGCGGATCTGATCCACGCGGATCCCCGCGAGATCGTCTGGACTTCCGGAGCCACAGAATCTGACAATCTTGCCATCAAGGGGGTGGCGGAGCTACGCGATAATCCCCATATCGTGACATCCCGCATTGAGCACAAGGCTGTCATTGATACCTGTAAGTGGCTGGAGCAGCAGGGCATTGAGGTTACCTGGCTGGAGCCGGGAGTTGATGGCAGGGTGTCCGTTGAGTCTGTCGAATCCGCCCTTCGGGATAATACGGCCCTGGTCAGCCTGATGATGGTCAACAATGAGCTTGGGTCGCTGACCGACATCCGCGCAATCGGCCGGTGCTTGAGAAAGCGTGGCGTGCTGTTTCATGTTGATGCCGCCCAGGCCGCCGGCAAGCTGCCAGTGGATGTTGCGGACCTTGAGGTGGATTTGCTCTCTCTCTCGGCTCACAAGGTTTATGGCCCGAAAGGGGTGGGGGCGTTGTATGTCCGGCGAGCGCCGGAGGTCAGAATCGCGGCGCAGATGCACGGCGGTGGGCATGAGCGCGGCATGCGATCGGGCACACTGGCGACGCATCAGATCGTGGGCATGGGGCGGGCCTTCGAGCTGGCACGTACCGGGCTTGATGCCGAAATAAGTAAACTGGAACAGATGCGTGCGGCGTTCCTTGACGGGCTCGGGGGGCTTGACGGAGTTCATTTTAATGGCAGCCGGGAACATCGTGTGCCGGGTATTGTCAATCTTTCGTTTGAAGGGGTTGAAGCAGAGTCGTTGATGCTCGGCCTTCGCAACCTTGCGGTGTCCTCGGGCTCCGCCTGCGCTTCAGCAACGGTCGAGCCTTCTTATGTATTGCGAGGAATAGGCGTCAGCGATGAGCTGGCTCACCGGGCGCTCAGGTTCTCCTTTGGCAGGTTCACCACCGAAGAGGAGGTTGCATTTGCCTGTTCCCAGATTATCGAAGTTGTGGAGCGACTTCGCTCGGTGCGGTAGGCAGTTGCACCCTGACTGCGTATAATCCCACCTCTGAATTTTCAACCCTGAACTAACTGGAGAAATACCATGGCAAACGAGCGCACGCTCTCCATTATCAAGCCCGACGCAGTCGCCAAGAACGTGATCGGCGAAATCTACAGCCGTTTCGAGAAGGCGGACTTGAAAATCGTTGCTGCCAAGATGATGCACCTTACTCAGGAGCAGGCTGAGGGCTTTTACGCCGAGCACAAAGAGCGCCCGTTCTTTAATGATCTGGTTGCATTCATGACCTCTGGCCCGGTTGTGGTTCAGGTGCTGGAAGGCGAGGGCGCCATCCTGAAGAATCGTGAGCTGATGGGTGCTACCAACCCTAAAGAAGCGGAAGCTGGCACCATTCGTGCGGATTTTGCTTCCTCCATCGACGCCAACGCTGTCCATGGTTCTGACTCTGCTGCCTCCGCTGAGCGTGAAGTGGCTTATTTCTTCAACGACAACGAAATCTGCCCGCGCGGCTGAGGTTGTTGTTTCAGGGGTGCCCGGCAGGGTGCCCCTGAATTGGTTATCTGATCGAGGTTATGTGATGACGGGCGCCGCCGAAAAAGTCAATCTTCTGGGAATGCCCAAGGCAAAACTGGAGGCGTTTTTTGAAACCCTGGGGGAAAAGCGTTTCCGTGCCCAGCAGGTTCTCCAGTGGATGCATCAGCGCGGAGTTGATGACTTCGATCAAATGACCAATATGAGCAAGTCGCTGCGCGAACAGCTCAAGGAGGTTGCCGAGATTCGTGGCCCTGAGGTCGTCTATGATGAGACATCAAAAGACGGCACCCGGAAATGGGTCATGCGTATGGACAACGGCAACAGCGTTGAAACCGTCCTGATTCCGGATGGTGAGCGTGGAACTCTCTGCGTGTCTTCGCAAATCGGTTGCAGCCTGGACTGTACCTTCTGCTCCACCGGCAAGCGTGGTTTTAACCGCAACCTGACTGCCGCCGAGATCATTGGCCAGGTATGGGTTGCACGACGGGCTTTCATGCCGTTCGATCCCAACGACCGTCCTATTACCAACGTGGTGATGATGGGTATGGGCGAGCCACTGCTGAATTTTGAGAACGTGGTCGATGCCATGAATCTCATGATGGAAGATCTGGCTTACGGCATTTCAAAGCGTCGGGTAACGCTCAGTACGTCGGGTGTGGTGCCTGCATTGGATCGTCTCGGTGAAGTTACCGATGTTTCACTGGCCATCTCACTCCACGCACCTAATGATGAATTGAGGAACCAACTGGTTCCTCTGAACAAGAAATACCCGATTGCCGAACTGCTGGCCGCGACCCGGCGCTACCTTTCGCGGCTGCCGGACAAGCGCAAAGCCACGATTGAGTACACGGTGATTGAAGGCGTGAATGATCAACCCGAACACGCCCGGGAGTTGGTTGTTTTGCTGAAAGGGCTACCGTGCAAGATCAACCTGATTCCGTTCAACCCGTTCCCGGAAAGTGATTTCCGCCGGCCAAGCATGAACGCAACCCGGAGATTCCAGACCGTACTCAACGAGGCTGGTTATGTCACGACGATCCGTACCACCCGCGGCGACGACATCGATGCCGCTTGCGGCCAGTTGGTAGGGCGGGTCGAAGACCGCACGCGCAGAAGCCAGCGTTATATCGCAGTACAACAGGTCAACCCCTGATAACCGGCGGGTAAGACAACAGGAGAAGGTGTTTGTTGATGGCAAAGGACGTTACCGTGAAACTCGTTTCCGCTGTGGTTCTGGTTATCGGGGTCATGTTATCGGGCTGTGTCACCACCACCGACAGCCGGTTCAGCCGTGAAGCCGACCGACAGAAAGCCCTCAACAATTACGTTCAACTGGCGACTGCCTACATTGGTCAGGGGAATCTGGATCGTGCCCGTGACCACCTGGAGCGGGCGTTAGAAATCGACAACCGAAGCGCACCGGCACTTGCTGCCCGGGGCCTGGTGTTGAGCGCGGAGGGTGAGGAAAGCCTGGCGGAAAAAAGCTTCCGGGATGCCATTGCCTCAGATGGAGACTATACCCGCGGAAGAGTGTATTACGGTGCTTTCCTGTATAGCCTCAAACGGTTTGAGGAGGCCCGGGACCAGTTCCGGATAGCCTCACGTGATACGGAGTACAAAGACCGGGGAGCCGTTTTTTATAACCTCGGGCTGACAGAAGAACGGCTTGGTTCGCTGGAATCGGCCGAAGCCGCTTATCGGCGTGCTGTGGAGCTTACGCGGGGCGAAGCCCGCACCCTGTTGTCCCTCTCTCGGGTGCTAGTTGAGCAGGGTGACTTTTCTCAGGCCTCTCGATACTACAGCCGTCTTCAGACCATGATACAGCGCAATACCCGGTTGACGCATTCACCGGAGAGTCTGTATACCGGTATCCGGATTGCCCGGCATTTCCAGGACAGGGATCAGGAAGCCAGCCTGGCATTGTTGCTCAGAAACGAGTATCCGGAATCTGTCGAATATCAACAATATAAGGTACTGATTGCCAATGACCGGTGAGGAGCAGTCACAGCCAGCTTCCGAGGCCTCGGTTGGCCAGCAGCTAAAGCGTGCCCGGGAGAAGCTCGGGCTCAGCGTTTCAGATATTGCCGATCAGCAACACCTGCGCCCTTCGGTAATCCAGTCCATTGAGGAAGGTGATTACAGCAAGGTTGATACCGAGTTGTTTCTCAAAGGGTATGTTCGAACCTATGCCCGCCAGGTGCAACTGAATGCAGACGCCCTGATTGCAGCGCTCGACTCCGAGCTCGAGCCCCTGCGCCAGCAGCGGGAGCAGGAACAGCAGGCCAATCCGCTGGTGGATATTGAGCGCAAGAAAAAACGTAAGCGGCAGATTGCCAAACTGGTTGTGTTGCTGGCATTTCTTGGGGTGGTTGGCTTTCTGGCGTACAGTTATCTGGTAAAACCGGTGCCGGAGCAGGCTCAAAGCGGTACTGACGGTATCTCAGAGTCCGCTGAAATACAAAGCGCTGAGCCCGTTGGCGACACCAGCCCTGAGTTGGACGATGCGCCTTCTGTCATCGAAGAGACTGAACAACAGTCTGCATCCGACGCGGCACCCGACCAGTTGGATTCCGACACCAGCTCACTCGGTACCCTTGAAACAGAGAATGACACTGTCCCGGATACTGAAACTCTGAGTACACCGACGGACATTGAAAACCGCGGCCAGGACGAGGTGCCGTCAGAGCAGCCTTCGGTGGAACAGCCGCCCGTTGTTGCGCAATCCCCGGATCCCGCTCTGACTGAGTCTGAAGTGATGGAGGCCCCGGTTGAAACCGTGAGGTTGGCCATGACGTTCAGTGACGACTGCTGGATTCAGGTCACAGATGGTGCGGGCAATCGGTTGGCCAGCGCGTTACGCCGAGAGGGCGATGCCCTGGACGTGAGCGGGCAGCCACCGCTCAGAGTTGTGGTGGGCGCCATGAGCGCGGTGGAGTCCCTGGAATTTCAGGGCGAACCGATGGATCTTGGTAATTTTCGCGTCGTAAACAATCGGTCAGAGTTTACGCTCGAGCCCTGAGCAGAATTTTCTTCCCAAAGATTTCTGGTTGAATCCCATGAAACAAGAGTCTCCGATCAAAAGACGTAAATCCCGTCAGATCATGGTAGGTAATGTTCCCGTTGGCGGCGATGCGCCCATTGCGGTGCAGAGCATGACCAATACCAATACCTGCGACGTAGACGCAACAGTCACACAGATAAAGGCTATCCAGGAGGCCGGAGCGGATATCGTGCGGGTGTCGGTTCCGTCCATGGAGGCGGCTGAGGCCTTTGGCAAGATTCGCCAGCAGGTCTCGTTACCGTTGGTGGCCGATATCCATTTTGACTACAAGATAGCGCTCCGAGTTGCAGAGCTTGGTGTGGACTGCCTGCGCATCAATCCCGGTAACATTGGCCGGGACGACCGGGTCAGCGCGGTGATCAGTGCCGCCCGGGACCGCAACATTCCGATCAGGATCGGGGTAAACGCGGGTTCGCTGGAGAAAGCGCTGCAACGCAAATACGGGGAGCCCACGCCGGAAGCGCTGGTAGAATCGGCGATGCGCCACATCGATATCCTGGACAAGCACGATTTCCAGGACTTCAAGGTCAGCCTGAAAGCTTCGGAAGTGTTCATGACCGTCGCGGCCTACCGCCTTATCGCCTCCCAGATTGAGCAACCGCTGCACCTGGGTATCACTGAGGCCGGTGGATTCCGCTCTGGTACGGTCAAGTCTTCCATTGGCCTGGGTATGCTGTTGATGGACGGCATTGGTGACACCATTCGGGTTTCCCTTGCCGCCGACCCTGTTCAGGAAATCAAAGTCGGCTTCGACATTCTCAAAAGTCTTCGGTTACGCAGCCGCGGCATTAACTTTATAGCCTGTCCAAGTTGCTCCCGTCAGAACTTTGATGTTATCCAGACCATGAATGATCTGGAGGCCCGGCTTGAGGATGTGAACACCTCAATGGATGTAGCCATTATTGGCTGTATTGTTAACGGTCCGGGTGAGGCAAAGGTAGCGGATATCGGTCTGACCGGTGGCACACCGAAAAACCTGTTCTATATGGCCGGAAAGCCAAACCAGAAGCTGGACAACGCAACGCTGGTGGACGACCTTGAACGCCTGATTCGCGAGGAAGTCTCACGGCGTCAGGACCAGGACAGCGCGGTCATCGCCAAGTCCTCAGACTGATCAGAACCGATTTCAGAAACCTATCAGGATATTATTTTGGCAAAGATTCAGGCAATTCGGGGGATGAACGATATTCTCCCGGACCAGACACCGGTCTGGCAGTACGTTGAATCCACCGTTCGACAGGTTCTCGGACAATACGGCTATCAGGAAATCCGTATGCCCGTGGTCGAACATACCGAGTTGTTCAAACGATCGATCGGTGAAGTCACTGACATCGTTGAAAAAGAGATGTATACCTTTGAAGACCGCAACGGCGATAGCCTTACTCTGCGGCCCGAAGGTACGGCCGGGTGCGTGCGTGCAGCGGAAGAGCATGGGCTGCTCTTTAATCAGACCCGGCGGCTTTGGTACACCGGTCCGATGTTCCGGCATGAGCGGCCACAGAAAGGCCGTTACCGCCAGTTTCATCAGATTGGTGTTGAATGCTTCGGTATGGCCGGCCCTGACATTGATGCCGAGCTGTTGATCCTGACGGCGCGCCTGTGGAGCGCCCTGGGGTTGTCCGACCATGCCAGACTCGAGATCAACTCCATCGGTACCAGCGACTCCCGGAAAGTCTACCGTCAGGCCCTGGTTGCTTATCTGGAGCAATATCAGGGTAAGCTCGACGATGACAGCAAGCGCCGGTTAACCACCAACCCTTTGCGGATACTGGACAGCAAGGATCCAGCCACGCGGGAAATTCTACAGGGCGCACCGAGCCTGGATGATTATCTGGACGATGAGTCTCGCCAGCATTTCGAGCAACTGAAAGCGATGCTGGATGCGGCGGGCGTTGCCTACACGGTAAACCCGGCCCTGGTGCGCGGGTTGGACTATTACGGCAAAACCGTGTTCGAGTGGATTACCGACAGTCTGGGTGCCCAGGGTACGATCTGTGCCGGTGGCCGTTACGATGGTCTGGTGGAGCAGCTTGGAGGCAAACCCACCGTAGCGGTAGGCTTTGCCATGGGGCTCGAACGGCTGATTCTGTTACTGGAGACCCTGGAACTGGTCCCCGAACATGTGAACAATCAGGCTGACGTTTACGTCACGGCCATGGGTGACCAGGCGGTAGCCCCGGCGATGGCGCTGGCAGAAACGCTACGAAATGAATTGCCGGGCCGGATTGTGGTCTCACACTGTGGTGGCGGTAGCTTCAAGAGCCAGATGAAGAAAGCAGACCGCAGTGGCGCACGCTTTGCGGTGATTCTGGGCGAAAACGAAATCGCCCAGGGTACGGCGGGGCTCAAGCCGTTACGTGACGATCAGCCCCAACAAGAAATCGCTCAGGCAGACCTGGCAGGTGTTCTCGCCGGTTTGCTGTAAGAAGAGTCTATATAAACAGGCAGTTTTAACGAATAACAGGAGTTTTCATGGCGGAGTTGCGCACCGAAGAAGAACAGGTCCAGGCGATCAAGGACTGGTGGAAAAATAACGGAAGCTCGCTGCTCATCGGTATTGGTGCGGCTCTGGCCATCGTCTTCGGATGGCAGGCCTGGCAGAACCATCAGGCTCAACAACGCGCCGAAGCCGCTAACCAGTTTGCCAATCTGCTGAACGCGTTCTCCTCTGCCGATGAAGAGTCTGCCGACACCGTGGGATTTGTGGCGGAGACACTGAGAGACGAACACGGCGACAGCGCCTACGCCATCTATGGCAACCTGGTTCTGGCACGGCAGCAAATGGTTGAGGGTGAGGATCCCGGGGCCGCTGTTGAAACACTGAGCTGGGCACTGGAAAAAGCGGCCGATCACCCGGCTCTGGAGCTGGTGATTCGTAATCGTCTTGCCCGGGCCCAGTTTGCCGCTGGCGAACACGATGCCGCGCTTGCCACTCTGGACAACGCCACGGACGCCGATG
>Ga0075441_10000066_pt1 | contig 46988 bp, 61 predicted proteins | sample CoawatmetaG00DNA_FD_71582 | JGI IMG/M metagenome (GOLD analysis project Ga0075441, IMG submission 71582) | Marine microbial communities from the West Antarctic Peninsula - Coastal water metaG002-DNA | ecosystem: Environmental > Aquatic > Marine > Coastal | place: Atlantic Ocean: West Antarctic...
TTATTAAAGAATTGTGGCGGTAACCCAAAGTTTTCAAATCCGTCTTCGATGAGTTCTTCCAGAGCTTCTATATTGATATTCTTCTCGGCGGACGCTTCTTTTAATATACCTACAAAATCATCATTTTTTTGGCCATTATATGTATAGGCTAAATACCGCGCCGTATCCAAAGCCTGATTAGTATCATCGGTGTATACACTCATAAAAGTTGGTACATTTAATAATTCCGGGTATACCGTACACCCATCCAATTTCAACACATCGTCAGACAGAGGCTTCTTTTTAAGATCATCTTGCACAGGGCCATATGTCTCTATTACAGGAGTGTCGAGGATCCTTCTTAATAGATCATCGCTTACTTCACCAAATTTCTCAGTATTTATATTTAATTCAGAGGCTGTTTGTATATTTTCTCGAATTTTGTCGCTTACCTCAGAAAGAGTTTTGTCCAGCAGTAATTTTAAAGCTTCAGTGTTCGAAACGTCAATAGCTTCATCCTCCGAGAGCAGGTCGCGAGATGCTTGAGCCATGATGCCTAAGATATCGTCCGCCCCTCCATCGATCTCCGAGCAGAACAAACTAAAAATAAACGCCATGTATATTTCTTTGTTAACATTATTAATTCCTACTTCGGAAAAATAAAAGATTGATGGTAAGAACTTTTCGTAAATTAGAACTCTCATAAAGCTTACCGTCAGACCTGCCTGGATCGCCCTCTGAAGGGCCTCTTGTTCATCCATTCCTTGACAAATAAAATTCTTTCTAATTGATTCCATCGAAGCTGTTAGAGAAGCTAAGTTCATTAAATCAACTCGTTTTGTTGGACATAAAGGATCGTCAAAGATACTCATAGTCATAATCTTTTTTGAGTCCATAAATTGGGAATACTTACACTTTTTGGAGAATCTGCTAGCAAAAGCGTCTAAACCCGTCGAATGGTGAACACGCATCGCCGTCCTGAAAGCCGCCGTAAACGAAGAATCAATTTTTCCTAGGATATCTTTCCACCCATCTGTCATTACTTGTGAAAATCTTTCCGCTTGCGATGACGGATTCACATTTTCTACTAGTCCAAATTGAGCGGCCATTGTATTAGGATACTCCCACTCTTTGTCTAGCGATTTAATTGTTGACTCTATCGAAGAATCGGGTGGAGGGCTAGAGAATCTAAGCGATAAAGTTTCTTTAAGATTATCTATTTCTATAGAATGCAGCCCCACCATGGAAATAAGTTGTTGGCTAGCACCCGTAGGAGATAGATTAGAATAATCTTTATTTTTAAGTATAATCTCTTTATCGTATTCCAGTCCGTCAACAATATCAGAATTCTTTAGATCTTGAGAGTTTACTTTCTTTTTAAGAGATAGAGTAGCGACCGCCCTTTCTGGATGTAGAATATCCTCCGAGTCGCCTATAGATTTAATAAACTGTATTATTTCATCGCTAAGGGACATTTCTCCCATAGCTCTTTTTATCTTAACCATAGGATCAATAGCATTAAAATCTATGTCTTGTTGTGAATCGTTAGAACTTACTTTTACCAAGCTATTATCGACATCATTAAGTAAATCCTTAAAATCAACTAAAAGTTCTACCGGCGATGTTTTTGGCCTCGTAGCTAATTCTTTCGTTGTTATACCATCAAGACCAAGAGAAAGCTCAGTTCTGAGATTTAATTTACTCAGCACATTTGTGTCAAACAAAAATATTGGGAAAGAATTTAATTCGGCAGTAAACTTAGTCTTTACAGATGCGAAAGCGCTTTCATAGACACTCTTATTCATAAAGTCCCCAATAGGGTCAGGTATTTTTAGAAGTTCACACGGTTGCAAAATAAACTCCGGGTCAAAAGCAAGAGCCGATTCCGGATCTTTGTCGGGTAAACTACCAATAATTTCATCAAGAAGATCATCATCGTAGTTTGAATATTTCTCCCGAAGCTGGCTTTTAAAGTCTGCACATAGTTCTTCGCTCGCGCCAACAGATTCTTGGGCCATATTTTCAATTTCTTCATCTAATTTTGCTAAATCACAATCTTCTCGACCCATTTGGTTTAAAGCAGACTCTACCGCAAGATTTTCGGCGCTAATCCCTAATTCTCGACTAAGACCTTCTGCTATCGCGTCCACAACTGCTTGATTAGCATTGCCCTGTAGACACTCCCTTAATTCCAAAGGAGTAGTATTACTAGTGACTATTTTAGCTAATCTTTCTAATTCTTTCTTTGTTCTTAACATGTTCTTCGAATTGGGAGTTTTGTGGAGAGATTTCGTTAGAACGTCATCGGCAAACTTTAAAAGAGCCCCATCTTTATTTGTTAAAAAGTTTCCAAGATCAACGGTACCTTTTACAAATTGTTTCCCAACCCCTTCGACGTTACACGATGCAATCATTATTAATGTTTGTTTAAAGAACTCGACAATTGCTTTTTCTATAGTTTCTTTGACCACCCCCTCTATCTGACCTCTAAAATCTGCCCAGAAATCTCCGATTGGCGACGTCTTTTTAAATGCAGGCATCACTCTAGTATTGCCTAGAGCTACTAAGAACTTATCAATCCTCTCCAATACATTAATGTTTGGAGTCCCGTACCTGTCAGCGCAAGTTAGCCCCAAAATTAAAAGATCTCTAATCGTTACTCTTTTAATTATTAAGTTTTCTATGTCTTCAAGGGTCTTGATACGGGCAAGCAGTTTTCCGGAACTTATTTGTGAGACTATAGAATTACTAATGATGTGTGTCGGTCTAATTTTAGAGTTGCCCGGATGACTCAGCCAAGGAATATCATACTCATGATTTAAAGAATCAAAGTTGAACCCGTCTTGCATAAGAGAGCCATAAGCTCCGTGCAGACCTCCATTCTCCTTTAGTGTATCCGCTGCGTCTTCTCGTGAAAATGGCGCGTTCACAACCTGATCGTGTAACCTCTGCGCTATTTTATCATTAATAATAGTTAATTCTTGGTTCTCGGACTGTACTTCCACAGCGGTTTTATAATTTTCTTCTGCCTCATCAAAAGCTGTGCCTATCTTCTCTAAATCCTTTATGGGTATATCTTGAGGGTAATGATATGTTTCTATAAAAGGGTATAGGTATATTTGTTGGCTAACGTCACCGTATTCGTTTGTTAATGGGTACTGCTCGATTATCTCGTTCATGTTCCTAATATAGTTCACAAACGTCGGGTAATACTCGCCGCCGATAATACTGCGTGTCCTAGCTGGGTTCATATCTAGTAGCTGGTTATTACCTAGAGTTTCTAGGTTTTCAGGACTTTCAATCTCATAGCCTAATGATTCCCCTTCTTTGTATATTGCGTCATCTAAAACTTTTTCTTTTTCTTCATCGCTTAGCGGTTTGGCGGTAAGACTAAATTGTGCCTCGAATTCTGATTCGCCAGATCTAATCGCCGAGTCTGCTATACTTTTAATAAAAGTAAACCCATAGTGATTATTTTTGAAGCCGACGTTTGCTACGTACCCGTCAGAGTTAAGAGTGTCTTCTTTTTCCAGATGTACCGCGTCACCGTATTGTTCTGCCAGAGACTCCTCCATGGCTACAGCGGATTTTTCAGCCTCTTTTCTATAAGCATTAATGTTGGTCGTATTTGGGAAAGTAATACCTAAAACAGGGATCACCGGACCCATGTCATACAGGTGGGCAAACTCTTTTGGTGCTCCTTCCTTTTTCTCTTTGTAAAATTCTTTTATATCGTCTCTAAGGCCGTCGACCCAGGAATCAAAGTTTTCTAAAATATATTTTTCTTTGTATAGATCAACGCCTAATTTATCCGCTGTGGTCACCATAGATTGCAGAATCGCTTTGAATTCCATAAATCTCTTTACCGATTCCGAGTTATCACTAAATGATTCGTCAAACATTAAAATAACATAATCAGTGGAACCATGCAGATAAGACATCGGAAAATCTTGCTTTTTAGTCAAGTTTAACTTTTTTATATCCGATGATTTTAGTCCCACAACAACTTGCATCTCAGATGTTGCAGGATCATAATTAAAGATGCTCTTTTTTTTCGCTCTAGGGAACTTGAGTGGTCCTCCACTTAACAATTCGTTATATGCTGTTTGGGGTATATTCCATTCCGTTTTTAGAACTTCAGTGGCCTTCTTCGCCAACAGGGCCTTTAATTCTGGAGAAAGCGTTTTTTTCTTTTTGTCAGCAAGATAACTTACTTCGCTGCTCCAATAAACCTTTACCGGAATTGATATACCTTTCTGTGTTTTTTTCTTTGCCATAAAATCTATAACCCTCTAGGTCATCTTCTTCATTTTAACCCAAGGACTTGCGCTAGCGTCTCTTTCCGCCAAATAATCAAGATACTGTTGTAACGTAGTTATCTCGATATCTTGCAATGCTACTGAATACTGTTCATAAAGATATAAAATTTCGTCTATACTCTTATTCTTTGATCTACGCTTTTTAATCCAAAGTAGATTCTCTATTTTGGAGTTTGTGCCCCATCCGGTCGGAATTGCTTTTTTGTCGTGCCAGTACCAACCCGAAGCATTCCCTCCAGTCTGGGTTTTATTATTTATTTTGGTGAAGAGGTTTTTGTTTTCGGTTTTTCTACTCCATAAAAGGTAATCGTAATGCATATTATTAATCACATGTTTTGTCCCATAGAATCCAAGCCTACCTTCCGGTAGTATCCCTTGATCACATAGAGCCGCCACTGCTGCGATAAGTTGTCTAGTTGTCAAAGCCGAATTATTATCGGTATAAAAGAAAGTAGGAGCCGCAGGTGGGCCAACTTTCCTGTAATCTCCGTGATCCCATGCCATACCTGCCGCGTGCGTGCCTATTTCTGTTGGCGGCTTTGGTTTTCCATGGTGAACTAGGGCTCCGTGCTGAGGAACATAAATAACCCGTCTATTCGTCACAGTGCTAAGAAGTTGCCTTGTTATCTCCGCAGTTGCAGCATGGACTTTAAGCCTAATTGAATTATTTTTAAGTTCGGTTCCGTATTTAGCGGCCCCAGGAGAACCTGTGCCGTGTGGACCTTTCTTATGAAATAATGTCATTGCACCCCTTTCATCTACCTTCTTTTGGCCTTTTTGACAAATAAGTATCAATAATTCATAAATGTTTAAGGGTGTTCCGGCTATACTCAAGTCTTCAAGCTCCTCACCTTGGATTGAAATGCCAAGTGTGTCCTCTCCCTCATAACCCGAAAAGTCTATATCTCTTTCAATTGTGATGTTTTGATCAGACATCTTAAATACCTTAGTTAGTATGGTTCTTGTAGCTGCATATGTATTGTTTGCCAGTTAACGCAGACGTAAAGCTCTCTTTATTAGTAGATAAAACGTATTCGGTTGGCTTGACTTTCTTTGTAAGAAGTACCGATATACCACTCGTCACTAACTTGCCCGCGCCTTCTAACCGCTCTGACGCTTGAGTCACCTGTGCGTTCCACCCCTTGTGCGTATGTCCCTGGACATGTACGTTAAAATTTGTTTGTTTAGTTATGAACTCGGCAAGATTGCTGTTTATACCGGCCATCTGGTCATATATATCATCGATACAATCTCTCAAGTTATTCCCCTTGACCAGCGGCTGGACATCTACCGACATATCAACTCCTCTTGGATTAGTGTTGTTGTTAGCGATTAAATCAATGCCTCCCGCATCCATAACACGTCCTCCGAGAGAGTTTCTTCTACCCTTTTCCATACTAGATTCTGCCCCAACTCCAAAGCCAGAGACGATACGGACGTTTTCTCTACCAACTATTCTAATAACATCAGCCTTCATCCCAATGGCCGCCCTGGGCATCTCAACACCCTCATCCATAGGGGTCGGCGCTCCTGGGGATGACTGCAATCCAAAATTAGTATCTATATTTGTTTTTTGACATATATAAACTCTTGCGGCATCATAAATAAAATTATTATCAGCATGAGTATTTTTACCATCATTAAATTTACTTTTAGCCAAAAACCCCATCCTGCCAACAACTATGTCTATCATGTTTGATTTAGTATTTCCAAGGCCGCCGTAACCGGAGAAGATATTGCCAGGCCTGTCTTTTCCCATGACTATATAAGAATTGTTTTTTCCTTTTACGACATGCTCAGAGTCAGTTTCGATATACTTCGGCTCCGGCTCCGGCTGGAAAGCCCCACCGAGGCCAGGGTAATCTTTTCCTATTTTATTTAAAGTTTCTTTTTGTGCCTTCGGGTCAATGGTTGTGTATCCCGTATAATCCACAGCGCGCGAAACAGTTCTGTTTGGCGCCGGTTTGTTTTCTTCTTCGCTGCCCATAAAATTAACCCTCTTCCGGATTTGGCATTGATGCGCCTACAGTGACCCCGCTATCGAAATCCGAGACGGAGATCCCAGAAAATCTAGAGTTTAGTGTCTTTGTCGCATTTTCTTGTTTTGATGCGTTCATATTGGTTTTCTCGGCGCTCCGCTCCTTGACGGCACCCAAATACCTCGGCCCAATCATGTTAACAGGGTCCTCATAAACAATATCAATCAAGGCTCCCACTCTAGGAGTAGCAACACTATCGTTCATTGGAAGAGCAACAGGGTGGACTTCAATCAAAAAAGAATCCATATCGCTTAAGGTCGTCAAGTCATTTGGAGCCGGGAAACAGGCGTGCATCTCCGGAATCCTAAAAATTACCGGGGGCGCTCCCTGGTCCATGAATACTTCATTTTCCATCTTACTCTGATAAACACTGTTCTTCTCCGAATTTAACACCGCTAACACAAAGGCTTTGAACACCCCCCTTTCTCTGAAGGGTATAGAAACTTGACTACTAACTCTTTCCTTACCAATTTGAGATAATTGTCGCAGCCTATCGGAAACAGTGCCACCCAGGGGAGAGAGTTTTCTCCTATCGACTCTTCTTTTCTGGACATTATTAATCGGAGCCGTAAGTCTCTTTTTCAACTCCTTTATCATACTTCGGTGCCCCCACTGGGTTCGGATTCAATTAATTTGAATATTTCATCTTTATCAAAAGAAGATAAATCTTTGGTATTACTGTCTTTCTTCTGTAGAAGACCCGTGACCTTCACCAGTTGCTCATTGGACCTCTGGAGGGTTTCTAGATACTTCGCTGCCACAGGTCCTAACTCCTTATGCATTTCTGCAAGTTGTATCTTTTCTAGGATATCGGTAAGGAGCGTTAAGGCTAGTGCCCTGTCACTCCTTATGTTGGTAACCGACTCGGCTAAGTATTCTTCGATTTTCTTCATAGTAAAATAAATAGGAAAAACTTATTTTTTTCCTACAACCCAATCCTTTTTGAATGATCTATATTTTATTCTTAGTTTATTAAGGTTATTAACAACTTGCTTAGTATTTAAGCCCGTTATTTCTCGTATGTACAGATAGACTGCTTTTTTATTAAAAATTTCTATCTCTTCCGCCTTAGAAAACAGTATCCGAATCGCTTCTAAAACTTTCTTTTCGTTTTCTTTTAATTTAGAAGTTTCCCAGGAGTCCACCTCCACCCAGAGGTGTTGCCAAAATTCATATTTCTCTCTCTCTAGCGTGTACTCATTTTGAACCGACATGTAGTTGTTTTCAAGTTCACTACTTAAATCTTCAAAATAGATCTCTCTTTTTAATTGTTTAGAATTTTTCTTAACCTTGTATATGAACCAATTTTTTGTGATGACACTAAAGTAAGAGAACGCCTTTGATCCCTTTTCCGGATCAAATTTGTCCAGTATAGTCGTCAACCAGATTTTACAGTCATCCTTGAGGTAGTCGATGTTCGGCAAAGTGTTAAACTTATAAGTAAACACTATTTTATCAACTAACTCATCAAAAGCGGGCTCTATCAGTTCCACGTATAATCTAGTTCTTTCGGAGAGATCATCCGTTGTAGCGTAGGACACTATCGCTTCTTGATGGATTTTAGTAAAATATTTATTAGTTGTCCTCGGTCTCCGTCGTTTCTTCGTCGTCAAAATCTGTTTCCTTTGTTTCTTGTGAAACCTCATATTGTTTCGAGGTATAGCTATCGATATCCTCTACTACACTTTGTGAATGTTGCATTAACCCTTGTAATACATCATCCCCATAAAAAGCTTCCATCTCGTGTACTTTTTCTATGTGCTCCGAAAAAGAGTGGATAGAAGTAGAGATTTCTTCCATATCATCTTTTGCCGCATTGACCTCTTCTAAAAGTTTCCTTGCCTGCAAAAACATCAAAAGGTTAGCGACCAAGGATAGAAATAGGAAGAAAGGGAATGCCCCAACTATGGTAGCGATAAGGATACCATTTAATAGTACAGAGGCTCCCACAATACTTCTAGTGATCTGGTTCATAGTCTTTTCCTCTATTTTTTTCTTTGTCCCGGTTTAAATCAGAACGGAACTCTTCGATATTTTTCTTGACCAGATTTCCAGTCTTTGACTTATCTTCATCGTGTTTACCACTATAAGATACAGTAACCATGGACGGGACTCGAAATAGTTCGCCCTCCACTTCACATATAGTACAAGTGTCTACCGTGTCGAGAAGGGAGTGGCGAACCATAAAGGTTTCCTCACAGTTCTTACATTTATAAACATACCTAGGCATCGTCTGTTAGGTCTTCATCCATTTCTACCGGCTCCACATCGAACTTAACGATTGGTGGGTTTAGCACATAAAGCTGATCATCTATAGTTGTAAAGTCCAAGTTCTTTAACATAGGAACAATATCTGTCTGATCTAACAGGCATTTCTGAAGGCACATCATTACCGCCCCAAGGGCCTCATCAGATAGGGTTTTCTTGTCATCAATATTCATTTCAATTCTCCTTTACCATTTGAAATTATTTTTATAGTGCTGAACGGTGTCAGCGATCTCGTCATCAAACTTTTTCTTAGGATTCCATCCGAGCTTTCTTAGCTTGGTATCATCCAAAGAATATCTCACATCTTGTCCCGGCCTCACATATGATAAATCAATGTGATCTTCCCAGTTCTCTACATCGGAGAAATAGCAACCTATTACTTTTCTAACTGTATCTTTGTTCTTCTGCTCAAATCCTCCGGCTACATTAAATATTTCGTTAGTGGTACCAGATTCTATGATAGTAACCACGGCGCTCGCCGTATCCGCCGCGTGGAGCCAGTTTCTATATGGCTCTCCTTGATCGTGCAGTCTTATCTTTTTTTCTCTTTTCAGCAATTTCACCGAAAGTGGTATAAGTTTTTCAGCGTTTTGATGTGTACCATAATTATTCGTTGGTCGTAAAATAATATAATTAATTCCGTAGGTTCTAGACCACGCCTCAATTAGCATGTCTGAGGCTGCCTTTGAAGCCGAGTACGGATTGCTTGGCTTCAAAGTATCGGTTTCCGTATGGTGCCCATCTACTATATCGCCGTAAACTTCATCGGTACTAAAATGAAACAGCACCGGCCTCTCACAAATATTTGAAGGTTTATCCTTAATCAAATCGAGAAGGTTCTTTACTCCCCCAATATTAGTAGATATAAAATCTTCGCTGTTAATAATGCTGTTACCAACATGAGTTTCCGCCGCAGTATTAATGATGTAGTCACAATCGGGAATTGATTTTAGATCACAGATATTCGCCTTCTTAAACTCAAACTGCCCGTCCTTATGGAACCGAAAGAACTCTTCTAGTAGTTCTTTATTCGCAGCATAAGTCAGATCGTCTATACCATAGACTTTCCACCCCTTTTCTAAGCAAAGGCGGGTTACATGAGAACCAATAAAACCCAAACATCCTGTTATAACCACTAACTTCACTAATCGCCCTTTATGATTCTATAAGAATCGCTATCAAAATGTTCTGTCGAAAACTCAAACAATTCACTTTCTTTAAGTGCTACCATCTGGTGCCTTAACCCCGGATACACATAAAAGTTATCGCCCGGTTTGAGTATCAATTGTTCTGCCAGTGTTATGTCATCCCCTTCAGAGTAGTAAACAACCATCTTCCCCGATTGTAGAAAAAATACCTCATCCTTTAGTATGTGGTAATGCCAAGAACATCGTTTGCCTGTGTCAAAGTAAAGAAGTTTGCCACAATACTCTTTCTTGTTGATTATCCATTTTTCGTGACCCCAACCTTTTTTTACAAATTTTATTTCCGGAGTCTTATTCATTGAAGAAATCGTTTGCCTCTATCGCCTTATCATCTACATAAATATCACCCGCAGGCTTGCCTAATATTAAATCGTGATATTTGGCTCCCCAGTCTTTTAACTTCTGTTCTGTCATACTATAGAACTCTTGTGTCGCCTTTCTAGGGTTGTTGTTATGTCTTCCCATCCCGCGTGCAGTAAAATATATGATCTTGTTCCCTTCATCATATAAATCGTTTATTTTCTTTATCCTTTCTTCGAAGGGCTCAGATTTGGTATAGTCATTTTTAACGGCTAAGGAACAAATGGTTCCATCTATATCAACTACATATACCACTTTCTAGAATCCTTGTTGTAGAGTACCCTTCTATTCTATCAAAAAATTTAATATTTTTAACTACTTTCTCACCAACGATTGATTTACCTTCCCAATCCGATCCAATAACCATGATGTCAATTTTGTTTTTGACTAATAACTTTTCCAATTCTTCATTAGTTTCATAAGATACTACCTCATCTATAAAAGAAATCGAGTTCAACAAATATTTCCTGTCCTCCAGGGTATTAAAAGGGCGTGAGGGTCCTTTCAATTTGCTTACTCTTTCGTCTGTATCAAGGCCGACTATTAGTTTACTTCCCAGGGATGCAGCATAGATAAACAATTCAACATGGCCACGGTGTAAGACGTCGTAACATCCGTTTGTCCAAATAATCATACAGTGGCCACCCCTCTCCTCTGGACGACGGCGGTCGAGCAGGAATTAGCATAGACTATGGCGTCCTCAATATTACAATTTTTAACATATTCGCTAGCCAGGGCCGCAACAAACGTATCCCCAGCCCCGGAAGTATCTTTAATTTCTACCTTGGGCACCGGGTATATTATGTCGCGGTGGATAGCCCCTTTTGGGCCGAGAGTTACTATTAGTTTTTTAGATATCTTTTTATTCACATAAGGTCTTGATGCCTCATATTCAGTGATGTTAAATTTTATAAAACTAACAGTTTCACACCACTTTCCTAAAGTTTTTTTAGTGTCAAGAAAAACTCCCTTGTGAGATTTTCCAATTGTTTCAATATCTTTCTTTGTTAAGAACCCCTTATCATAGTCGGAGATTATAATGGCTTCATACTCATCAAAGTTTATACCATTAATTGAAAATTTGCCATAATCGTTATCTTTTTCATCAAGTCTCATGAACATATGATTAGTTCTATGATCTATAAACCTAGTTTTCTTAATTCCTTCATAGTTTTGATTAGTTATGATATCAACTTGGGTTCCCATCTTTATTAAGTTGTTATAAACATTCATAGCCATTCCTCCGTTCTCAACAACATCAATTGGATTAAAAACAGGAACGGGCGCCTCCGGGCACATTCTATTACACTCTCCGTAAGTAAAGACGTCTAGGCAACTTTCTCCAATAACCAGAATAGACATTTAACACCTTTATCTAGATAGAAACTTTCTTCCAGAATCTATCCTCTCTCTCCAGTAGTTTAACAGATCTAGCATGGTTTTTTCAAAAGGGATTTCTGGCTCCCACCCTGTATGGCTTTTAAACTTCGTAGTATCCGGAACTTGAAGATCCGCGTCTATTGGCCGCAACCTCTCCCCTTCCACTTCTACCTTAATGTCTTTTATAGTAGAAATCGAAATTAAATGATCAAGCATATTGCGAATAGTACAAGTAAAAGATCCTCCTATGTTGTAGTATTCCCCCGCCACAGGGTTCTCAGTCACTAAGAGGTAGTAGGCTCTGACAGCATCCCTAACATCCGCCCATGTCCTAAGTGAGTCCAGATTACCCACTTTAACAACCGGCTCCTGAAGGCCCGCTTCGATCATCGCAATTTGCTTTGCAAATGTGGACTCAGCAAAAACATCGCCTCTCCTTGGACCAGTGTGTGTAAACATCCTCGTTGTCATAACAGTCATGTTATAAGCCTCCGCGTAGAACCGACCTAATAGGTCGGTTCCTACTTTTGAGATCGCATACGGAGATGCAGGATGGAATCCCACCTCCTCATGAATAGGAAGCATCTCTTTTGGGACTCTGCCAAAGACTTCGGAAGAAGCACATACATGTACCACAGGATCAAGTCCTAAACTCTTTATAGCGTCTAGAACCTTCGCTGTTCCAAGTATATTGGTTTCTAGTGTTTCTATTGGAGAATCAAAACTTGTTTTAGGATAGCTTTGTGCCGCTAGATGGAATACGTAATCTGGCTTCGCGTTACCAAATGCTGTCAACAGAGAACTTAAATCGTTTATATCTCCATAAAGTAACTCTACCCTATCTTTGTTGTTTATCATCGGCATCAGGTGCTCGATGTTATCCATACGGTCGTCCCACCTCAAAAGGCCATAAATTTTCCAGTCCGTATTCTCAATAAGATAATCAGTTAAGTGTGAGCCAACCATTCCGGTTATACCAGTTATTAGTGCAGTTTTCATATCTTTCCCTTTTCAGATTCCACAAAATTCAAAACCTCTTTGGCGCTCGGCAGGTCCTTATCCACAACGTCAAAAAACATCTTTTCTAGCTTCCCTTCATAGGAAGGACTGTCCCATATGTTTTTAGAAATCTCTAAAAGAGAAATAGTATCTCGTGCTCCAACATTTAATATCCCGTTCTTATTCGTGTTTAACAGAATGTAGTCCGACGCTCTATCAACATCTATATAATTGTATTCGCTACGGATATCAACATAAATATGATTTTTGTTTATTAGATCGAATAGAGCACTTTTCAATAGTCCTCGCCCATATAGCGCGCCTAAACGAACTATTAAAGAGTCTTCCCTGCTCTGCACTATGGCTTCCGCTGCCTTTTTATGTGCGCCGTATGGTGTACCAAGCTGTGTTTTTGCAGAGATCGAGCTAATTTGTACAAACTTCTTGTACCTCCACTGGTAAAATAAGTCCGCCGTTTTATTCACTGTTTCTTTCACATCTTGAAGTGGATGATTAAAAGACCAAAATCGCTTAGATGGCATCGCAGCATTTATGACCACATCATATTCTCCCCGCTTATGGTCCTCATAGTTTTCTCTTGTTACTTTGGTAACAGAGAATCCTTCTCTTTCAAAGGATCTACAAAGCGAGCTTCCGACAAAACCTTTTGAACCAATGACGGCCACACTTTTCATCTCTCTACTTCCTCATGAATTATAGGGGGATCACTTAAATCCCATTGTTCACTTAAAAAACTAACCGCCGTGCAGTCTGTGATAGCGTGAAATACGTGAACCACTCCCTTCGGAACATAGATACAAGTTCCTTTTGACATATAAATCGTTTTTTGATTTTCACCCTTTCCAGATATTGATACTCCCTCTCCGGAAGTCAACAACATATATTCGTGGAAGTGTGGGTGATAATGGTCTCCACGCTCAGTTCCCTTATTCCAAAATAAAAAATTAAACTCTTTTATCGTATGGTTTGGGACCCAGTTGAAAATTCCACCCCTACCGTCGGTCAGGGTATCGATGTAAACTCTTGGTTCAAATCTTTCTGCGGTGCTCACTAGATATTACTCATCTTATCTCTTTCAGATAAGATTGGGTTTGTAGTGGGCCAGTTGATGCCAAGTCTCTCGTCATCCCATCTCAGGACGACTTGTTCATGGGGGTCTATGTAACCACCTTCATAGGACATCATATAGTGGTATAGGCATTGTTCACTAAGGCACAGATGCCCATTCACAAAACCAGGGGGGACTAGAACACCTAAATGATTCTTATCATTGAGAATCAAAGTCTGGGACTTTAAAAAATTAGGAGAGTTCTCCCTAACATCAACAACGGCAAAGAATACTTCACCATAGGGAACGCTCATATATTTCCAAGTGTTAAAGCATCCGTGTAAACCTCTTAATGTATTTTTTATAGATCTTGTAAATTTACATAAATTAAAACTCAAATGTTCGGGTAATACGTTCTCTCTTTCCCATATAGTCCAGATTTCGCCCCTGTGGTCCGTACCAGCAGACGGCCTCATAACCTTTACTTCGGGAAGTACGCCCGCTGGTTCTACCGTAATATCAAACTTCATCGGTGTTTACCCCCATAAATCTTTTGGTTTCTTTTGATAAAGTCACAAGATCAATTCCATGAAACTCATGATTATGTTCTCTTCCCCCATACCTGTAAATCCACTCTTGTTTAACCCCGAATCTTTTTATATCTTTATGTATTTGTCTATCTCCAAGCATTTCCATAACATAACTGCCCATGGCTCCTGGCAGAAAGTTTTCTTCAACCGTGATAATCCTAGGGGCTTGCGATAAAAAGCTAGATAGTTTGTCTTCATTGCATGGATATGTGTGCAGATCAACTACCGATACATCCAAACCATGATTTGATAGCATGTCATACAATTCAAAGACTTTCCACAACATAAATCCATTTGATATTATACAGCCATCTTTTCCTTCTTTTAAAACTTGGAAACCGTCACTAAAATCGTCTTGTGCATCATAAATATTTGGGTTGATATGTCTTTCTAGCCTAATATAATTTGGGCTATCCAAGTGTCTTGAAGACTCTGCCAACTCCCTAGCCATCACGTTGTCACTAACGCTATTAATAGTCATGTGTGGTAAGGTCCTCATCACAGCTACATCTTCAAACAGATGGTGTGTAGGACCTGCATCGTCGTAACTAAACCCAGTCCCTGTCCCTACTATAGTCACAGGTAGATTCATAATTGAGGTTCCAACTCGAATCTGTTCAAAGGCCCTTAAGGTCGCGAAAGCCGCAATATTAAAAACATATGGTTTTTTCCCTTCTTTCGCTAAGCCGGCAGAAACAGAAATGCAATTTTGTTCCGCAATTCCAGCATTAAAAAATCTATTCGGGTATTTGGTTCTAATCTCGTCAAATGCAGGGGTTCCCATATCCGCGCTTACAATTACTATATCTCTATCATCGTGCATCATTTCCCCGACCCTTGTCCAAAAAACGTCTCTTTGGCTCTTGTGTTGGTTTTCTCGTGTAAAATTATTAGATTTACCCATTCTATTCTTCTCCCATAAGTTGTTTCCGACAAAGTTCTATATCTTCTTTCTTTTTGGGAGTGTTTCCGTGACTTAAAGGTTTGTGAGATAGATGATTTATTCCCTTACCTTTTATGGTCTCGGCAATAATAACAGTAGGTTTATCCGAGGGTCTGCGCCTAATATCTTCGAATGCTCTCTCTAATTCCTCAAGATCATTTCCGTTGATTTTCTTCACTCTCCATCCAAAGGATTCCCATTTTTTGTCTAGAGGTTCAAGCCTCAAAAGGTTCTCAGTAAAGTCTAGCGTACATTGGAAGTTCCTGTCAACTATGGCGACTAAATTATTTAGCTTGTGATGAGAGGCAAACATCGCGCCCTCCCATATTGATCCTTCGTATGTTTCTCCGTCTCCAATAAGAGTGTAGGTTAGGTGAAGACTCCGATCTAACTTTGCTGCTAAGGCCGCGCCAACCGCTATACCAAACCCGTGTCCCAACGACCCCGCTGAAATCTCCGCTCCCGGCACATCCTTCTGGAGGTGGATGCTAAATTTTCCCTCTTTAGTCGCAAAATTTTGAAGATCACTCTTGTCAAAGTATCCTCTGTCCGCTAGAACCGTGTATAAAATAATGGCACAGTGCCCCTTGCTTAGAAAAAAACGGTCTCTCTTCTCCCAGTTAGGGTTATCAGGATCATGTACTAGGTGTCCTCCATAATATAGTGATGTAAGGATATCGGTACAAGAAAGACCAGAAGACACATGTCCGTGTCCAGCGTTTACGCACATCTCGAACATGTCTTGCCTGAGTTGTTGGGCTTTTAATTTTAAAAATTTTATTTGACTCATTTGATTGGAACCTCGATAAGTGGGTATCTATCTAAAAATTTTTGAATATCTATTAATCAATTTAATCTCCAAGAATTTTTCTTTTCAATTTAATTTTTGTCAGATCTTCAATATTTTTTCTTATTTTTTTTCCATGGAGACCCTCTATCTTCTCTAGAAAAGGAGGATGAGTATGATAGGTCATCCACGCATGATCCCTAAACCATAGAATCTCTTCAGATGTTAGATGTCTTGTTGGCATAGGCTTTGTTTCATAAGAGTGAAACGAGTAACCAACATAGTCGTCAGGAAGTTCATGTCCTCCATCTACCGCGTCTTTGTATACTTGACTTCCGGGAAGCGCCATAACCGTGTATCCGTTCCATGCAATAGTATTTAATTCCAAGCTAAGGTCTAACGTCTTTTGCATAGATTCCATGCTGTCCCCCGTAAGTCCAAATAGATAATTTGCGATGATGCCAAGGCCCGCATCCTGGACTCTAGTTACAATTTCTTTAATATCTATGTTTTGATATTTTCCTTTAGTGACTTCAAGCCTGACTGTTCTATCCGCACTTTCGATTCCGATTCCAAGCCATTTAATTCCAGCAGATTTTAGTAACTTTAAGTTATCTTCATTACAAATTGTATCTACCCGCGAGTATGCCCACATACTTAAAGTCTCACCATAACCTCGATCTCTCAATAATTCACAAAGTGGGACATAATATTTTTTATTTAATAAAAACATCTCATCCGCAATCCTAAGCGTCTTCACTCCCATTTGAGCAAGCTTATCAAACTCAGTGATTATAAACTCCGGGGACCAAAATCTCATCGTAGAATAATTTCCAGCGACTCCTATTTTGTCATCGTTGTCCCTGTTTATCATGTTTATCATGCAGAAATTACACTTAAAGGGGCACCCCAGGGAAGTATAGATAGAAGCAAAGGGAGACCTCTTATCGTGATCATACTCTGCATGCCAGAAGTGTGCTCTATATAGGTCAAGTGGTTCGTCTTTATACGGAAGTAGATCCCACGCATACCCAGGTAAATCAACATCCATCCTGTTCTGCGGGACAATTCTTTCTAAGGGGGTCAGAAAGGGTTTATCATCCTTCATAAACCCGATACCTTTTATTTTTTCTAGTTGTTCTCTATCGTCTAAACTTTCGAGTTTTAGTAGGTTCCATAAAGCATATACTCCTTCATTAATAAGGATAATATCTATAATATCTTTTTCCTTTTCAAGAGTCTCATACGGCAGCGCCTGTACGTGAGACCCGACTACCGATATGGGAGAGCCGAACCCAGACTCTTTGAGGGCTCTAGCTAACATGGTGGTGCCACTCATATTAACCGTCCCAGCGTTAGGGTTTTGCCCGTAGACTGCAAAGCAAACCAATCGAGGGTTTAATTCTTTAATTCTCTCGACTGCTAGATCGGTTGATAACCTTTCAGCGTTAACATCCAGGATACCGACAGAATGGCCCACAGACCTACAAGATTGTGCCAATAATAGAGCCCAAGTTGGTGTCTCAATCGCAGAATAGTCTTTTGACAAGTCTTGGTAGATGCCGTGAGCATTCCCAGGATTTATAAATAATACATCCATAATAGTTAATCTTTACTCCAGCTAATTTCCCAGTCTTTGAACTCTGCCGCTAAACAATCAATTTTATAATCTTTTCTTCCACCAAGGATTTCTTGGATTATATTTTTAGCAGTATTCCGAATCCCGTTAAGCCCGTGGGTAAGCTCTAAATTGTTTCCATCTTTGACACCTTTACGATAATTTGATTCGTTGTGCCAAATATGTAAATTCATTTGAGATAGGACTACGATCGCTCTTATTGTTTCGCTATCTATTATAGCACCCTTCTCTTTAATGATTAAATCGATATCATGTAAAATGTCTGCTATTTCCTCCGCATACTCTTCTTTATGCTCAGAAATAAACACCTCTTTTAGTTGAGCTATCGATAATCTGTCAACTAACTCCGATAAGGTTGGCAAATATTTTCTATCAGTCATCTAAATTTTCCTTTACTAGGTTTATGAAGTTGTTAACCGTGTACTTTGTAACAGCTTTTTCATAGGCGTTTTCCACTATATTCTCGTACTTATGCCAGTTGGAAGAAATATCTTCTATTAATAATGGTAGTTCTTCATCTTTTTCAAAAAATACAAACTCTTTTCCAGACTCAAACCACTTCTCATCCAAATCCCAAGGATTTTTTTTAACCAACATCAGCATCCTATTGACGGCGCTCTCAATCATCCTTGTCTTGTACTGCGGCACCCACCTATTGTCTATGTCTCGGAAAGCCTCACAGTTTTTCCAATTTTTAATTGATTTTACATTGGCTACCTGGTGTGGCTTAAGATACGCGTTATTTGTAATCAAGCAGACCTTAGTCTTCCTCATTAGATCCCACATTTGGGATCTTGGAACGTTGATACCTGTTATGTATTTGTCTAGGCCTGAACGGTTGAATTCTCCGTGCCAATGTTGGGTTCCTAGAGACAGGAAATTGTACTTAAAGTCCTTCATGACATCAATGAAGTTTATATGAGTTTGGGAATGTATATGTCCCCAGTAGATGACATCATAAATCTTTTCTTCTTTTTCCGCGACCACCAGGTCTTCATTGAAAGGCATAAATGTTGGAATGAACACCTCTCTTTTTTGGATTGAGTTGAGCCAGTCGCAAGTGTATGGGCAGATAGTAAATATTTTTTGAAAATACCTATCTATGTTCGCACTTATTTTAGCAAACCTCGGGTCTCCCGTATACCAAGCAGATGGTTGCTCTAGGTTCCAATAGGCTTTCTTTTCATAGTCTTTGTATTTTTCTTTGTGGGTTGTCTTCTCGATACAGCCCATCCCATGAAACAACACCTTGCCATCGTCATCTTTAGAATGCTTGCCAAGATTATAGTGTTTCTCTAGGGGGTCGTCATAGCAACCGTCAAAGTCTTGAACCACCAACATCTCTGTTTTCCTTAATAATATTTTGCATTCGTGTAACTGTTCTGAAAGTCGACGACTTCTAGAACTTTGCAGATCTCATCAATGCCCTGTTGCATAGAAATTTTAGTCTCAAACCCAAGTTCATTTATTTTCTCGTAGCTCACGACATAATTTCTCTTGTCTGCATCGTTGCCAATTTCTTCAAAGTGAACAAACGCGCCTGTTTTGTCGGAAATCATATTGCAGATCTCTTCCTTACTATAGTTCATAGAGTCGCTGCCAACGTTATATACGTTGTCAATCATTTTATCAAGGTTGTTTATTCCAAAAACAAACGATTCAGAAATGTCCTCAACATGAATAAAAGTTCTCATGAAGTGTTTCTCGTAGACAACCAAATATCCGTCCTTAACACACTTATTTGCAAAGTCATTAATCAGCAGATCAAATCTAATTCTCGGGGAGATACCAAAAGCAGTTGCGAACCTATAAGCAACGACATTCCCTCTATCCAGCAAGAGCCTCTCAGCCTCCGTCTTGGTTTCGCCGTACAGGCTCAATGGGTTAAGCGGTGTTTCCTCGGTACAAATATCAGTTACAACACCGTAGTTGCTGCCGGTTGACCCGTACAAGATTGGCTGGTCCTCTTCCTCACATGCTTTTATTAAGTTCTTTGTGCCCTGTACATTGATGTCGGTGGCAACTCTTGGATTAAGCTTGCAGGCTGGGAAGCCAACAATAGCCGCGAGGTGTATAACAATATCGCTGCCCCGTACCGACTCTTTTAAAAGTTCATAGTCCCTTATATCTCCCCGAATAAAGGAGAAGTTCTTATCTTTAAAAAGAGGTAGAATCTGGTTTCCACCGTGAAATAGACAATCGTAAACTGTTACTTGGTGGCCCTGCTCTAAGAGCTTCGGGACCAGGCTGGTTCCAATATAGCCAGCGCCTCCAGTGATAAAGACCTTTTTTGACATTTTATAATCTCCTTAATAATATGTCTTTCAACATTATCCAATCGCACGCCTTTGCCCATACGGGTTTTGACCAAGCAGCAGGTTTATTTTTTTCAAAAAAGAAGTGCCCTGCCCAGGCAAAGGGATATACAACAAATGGCGTAAGCAAAAGCAGAAGCCAATATTGCATTGATATACAATAAGCAACAAACAATATAGTTGTTATCTGTCCAAGTGCGTGCAGTCTCCTGTTCCACTTGTTTCGATGTAGCATCAAATAGTGCTTGTAATATTCTTTAAAAGGCATGCAATAACTCCTGCAACTTAAAAATTTCCTCGTCCGTTATCAGATGGTTGTTTCCGATAAAGAACCCGTTCTTGTGGAGGTGCTCGACATTTGGATCCCAATCCAAGTCCATTTCGTAGTCTCTTAAAAAGGGTTGCCTCAATAAATTACCACTACATAGGGGTCGCGTTTCAACTCCATTTTCTTGAAGGTATCTTTCTAAATTTTTCTTTATTTCCTCCGTCTCACATATGAAAGGGAGACAGAAACTACTATTACCTTCGGTATTTGGGATATGAAAATTGCCCGTCTCTTCTAATATCGACAAGAATTTTTCATAGATGTCCCTTCTCCTCTCTATGGCGCTATCCAAACCCTTTAGCTGGGACATGCCGAGGACGGCATTCAATTCCATGTTTCTCAAGTTATACCCATCCGTAACGAAAAGAAACTGGGGGTGTACCTCCGGGTACATATTCTTGTACTCCTCATACTTCTCTGGTAAGGCTTCTCTTGCCATACCGTGGCTTCTCTTCATCTTCATTAGATTATATAGTTCTTCGTCGTCGGTGCACACAAAACCACCTTCAATTGTTGTCATGTGGTGGCCAAAATAAGAACTAAACGTAGACCCCTCACCAAGTGTGCCCGCTTTTCTACCCTTGTATGTTGCCCCGTGTGATTCGCAGACGTCTTCGATAAAGATAGTGTTGGGGAGCATTGTTTTGTACACGTCAATATTGGCGGATATGCCAAACAGGTGCGTAACGAATGCCAGCTTGATATCAGGATGCTTTTGTTTGAGGCGTTCGAGGTGCTTTAGGTCAAAGCCAAAATTATCCAAATCGACATCACAAAATATTGGTTCTAACCCCAATTGGATAATCGGAGAAACATTCGTAACCCACGTCATCGCAGGCAAAAGAACCTTATCTCCCCTGCTTAGGTTATACTTCTCTTTTACCGCAGCAGCCAGCAATAGGTTTGCCGCGCTCCCAGAAGAAACAAACAAAGAGTATTTACACCCCAGCCACTCAGACCAGGCAGCTTCAAACTCCCTAACCTTGGGTCCATTTGTGAACCTGTCTGTATTAGAGATGAAGTCTATCATAGCCTTCTTGTCTTCTTCCGTAATACAATTTTTCATCAAGGGCCAAAACATCTTAAACTCCGTATACACCTTTGATCGCATTATACACTTTCTTCACCCCATCTTTAAGCTCTATAAAACTGTATTCTCCTAAACAGTCCATCATTTTTTCGCAACTAGCGTCTTTTCTAAACTGCCCGTCTGGCTTGTCGCTATCGTATTCTATGGTCCAGTCATGTTTTCCAAGAGCTTTCAGTGTCATCGTGGCCATTTCATGGATTGAGTAGTTTTGGTTGGGTGGCGCAACATTAAAGCTGTCGGTAATATCTTCCTCAACCATCTTCTTGATTACGTTTGCCAAATCTGCGGAGTGCATGAACTGTCTCAGGGGCTTCCCGCTGCCAAATAGAGAGATTTTATTTTCTCCTTTTTCTTCGGCGTCAATTATCTTTTTGATTAGCGCCGTTATGAAGTGGCTCTTGTTCGAGTCATCGAAGTGATCGTATTCTCCGTAGAGGTTGCACGGTATTACATAGTTGTACTTTAAGCCGTGCTGCCTATTATAGGCATCTACTTGAACCATCATACACCGCTTTGTGTAGGCATAGCTAAAATTTGCTGGCGCTGGGGGACCTTTGTGTACGTCTTGTTCTGTCATGGGATAGGAATCCACAACATCAGGATATATACACGTACTCAGAACCGCCAAGAACCTCTGAACTCCATTGTTCTTTGCGGCTATCAGAGTGTTTGAATTTATTTGTATGTTCTCGTCATAGAAATCAGCGGGTGAACTCATGTTCTGTAGAATTCCTCCCACCTTCGCTGCCAAGTGAATAACTCCATATGGCTTTTCTTTTTTGAAATACTCGTCTACAGATCTAAGATCCGTCAAATCACAGTCCTTGCTAGACATGTAATGCAAGTCTGGCATTATTTCCTGGAGGTGTCTGCCGACCATTCCAGATCCACCCGTTACAATATACTTCATTTATCTCGCCTCATATTTTAGCAAATCTCCATAGATGCTCTTTATTTCGTCAATGACGGATTCCCTCTCCCTCACCAAAACATCAAAGCCTCTTTTGGCAAGCCCAACTGCATACGCTAGCTGTTGAGACTCCACAATCATTGTCGATTCTGGCTTATAGGTCACTGTGTCAAAACAAATTTGTTTGCTTTTGTCGTTGTGTTGCTCGTAATAATCAAGTTGGTATTGCAGGTGTTTGTCGTTGCTCTTGTCGGAAGCCAAACTTATCAACGCATCAACCTCTAAATCTTTAGCAAAAATAGCCAAAGCTCTGTTATCTCTGGGGAAGCAGGGTCCGCCGTACCCATATCCATATCCGAGATACTTATTGCCGACTCTGGTATCGTCTCCAATCGCTGAGAGAACAACGGAAGGGTCTCCGCCTGCACGCAAAACAATGTCTCCAACCATGTTGGCATAAGATATTTTTGTCGTCAAAAAGCAGTTTAGCCCAATCTTGGTTATCTCCGCCTCCGCCCTGGTCATCCTGTGGGTCCTTGGGGCGTTGGTCGTCATCTCCTCATACATCCCTTGAATGATCTCTCCCGCCTCTTTGGATCCTTCCCCAATCAACACCATATCCGGGGTTGCCTGATCTCTTAGAACCGTTCCTTGGGCAATAAACTCGGGGTTGTAGGAGACGGTGTATCCAAAGTCGCTCATTCTTTCGGAAACCGTGTCACAGTATCCCGGCATCGTGGTACAGCATATAACGAAATGCTTCCCAGGTTGCTCTCCGTAAGATAACAATTTATCCACGACACCATCAACTTGTGAGTGATCGTATCTTCCGTTCTCCAAAGATGGAGTAGCGACAACAACGTACAACATGTCAGAATGGCTTAGTACCTCCTCCATATCTGTTGTCGCTCTGAAATTCTTTGATTTCTGTAGGTGACCCTCGACACCTTGCTCATCACTAACCAACGTCTTGTTATTTATGGATTTTACGTATTCTTCGTTAACGTCTGCGCCCAAAACGTCGTATCCACATTTCTCTAGAGTCAAGGAGAAACATATCCCCAGTCTTCCGATTCCAATAACCGATACTTTCTTCATTTCATTCTCCTAGCTTGTATACTGGGATTTCAACCATTTTGTGTTTATTTTTAGTGTTGAAGGAGAGGTATATCTCTAAAACTTCTTTCTGGCGATCTGTAAGGTTTTCGTCGCCTGAGTTTTCAAGATATGACATCACCCATTCAAGCTCCTCATAAGATGCCCCAATCTGGCTCTCGTCTGTTCTGGAGTCTCCCCACAACCCATCTGTTGGCGGCGCGTCTAGTATCTCTTTGCTTATTTCTAGAGAGCGAGCCATTTCTCTAACTTGTGTCTTGGTCAAATCTGCGAGGGGGCTAATGTCAACTCCGCCATCTCCATACTTTGTGTAGAACCCGACACCAAAGTCTTCAACCTTGTTGCCGGTGCCAGTAACTATTCCATTGTTTGATGTTGCCAAATAGTACAAAATCATCATTCTCATCCTGGCCTTTGAGTTGGCATTCGCCAACAGATTATGTCCTTCGGTTCCCCTGAACATACCTTCAAACGATTCATACGCCGCTGTCGCATCAATAAAAACTTGCTCGACATTTGCATATTTTTCACACAACCAATCGCAGTGAAGTTGCGACAAGTCGGTGTTCTGCTGTTTTGATTCGATTGGGATATTTACAACATAGGTCTTCACTCCCGTCGCCGCGCACAAAGTCGAAGAAACAGCGGAGTCAATACCCCCCGAGACGCCTATAACGAAACATTTTGTTCCACTATTCTCCAGGTAGTGTTTTAACCATTCTGATATTTTTGTAGCGATATCCCTCATATGATTTTCCATTTGTCGGGGTAGAACCCTCTTACCACTCTGCCGTCATCGGGTACTGTATAGTTGGAGGGAGCAACAACCACTTTACCCTCTTTGTTATTAAGGAAAGCTGCCCAGTAGCCGAACGAGGTCATGTGGCTGGTAATGTGGTGATCGCAGCTTTTCATTATCGCGAAGTCTTGTATGTCGGAGTTTCCTTCGCAAAACACAAAGTTCTCCCCCTTTAGATTGCTTTTACACCACTCGATATCTGACTGGTTGTGGCTCATACCACTCCTGCTGCCTCCGGAGAAAACAAGGAACTTTACATTCTCGTCCTTGAAGGTATCTAAGGCGGGATAAAAATATCTTCCAAAACTGCTATCTCTCGTCAGAATATCATTCTCTCCATAGTAGTTCAGGTATTCTGGATTGGTTCCGTCGCTATTGTCCCCTCTTCTGATATGTACACTAACAACTTTTTCATTGTTGGTTTTCAGAGAGTTTACGTAATCTTCACCAAACTCTTCAAGGTCTCCCTTCAGCTTAAACTCCTCTCTTATCTCTTCCTGGTGTTTTTTAAAGTATTGGTACGACTGGAAGTACCCGTGAAAATTTACAAAGTCGGCTATCCTGAACACCCCTGGGTAGAAGATCGTGTGGTCATTCTCCATGAAAGTGCCTCGTATATTCCTCTTGTCTTCGTCACGTAGATAGTCGCAAGAAATATTGAAAAGATTCAATAGGCACATCTGGTTTTGGTATACGATTTCATTGGGATCAGGTATTTTTATCTCGTGCCCCGTTTCTAGCGATACAGATTTCAGCATTGCATATTGGAAAAGCTGGTTTCCAAGGCGTCCGTATTTTCCTAACTCCGAAAATGTAATCATCTTACTTCCACGTCCTTAAAAAGTTCAAATTCAGTCAAGTCTCTGTATGGCGGATCTTCCGGGAGATCCGGTACGTGCTCGGGATAATTCTGCATAAGGGTCAATCCTCTAGCCGCTTGCTCGGGGGTCATGTACATGTTCCACCCCTCCTCGTCTATCATATCTTCGTGATACTTCATTCCATCAGTTCGCCCTTCATATCTACGAGCTTTCAACCATTTTACCGCATTTTTGTTATCAGTTAAAATCATTCCACCCTTTCCTATCTTTAAGTGTTTTTTAATGTGAAAGGATATACACATAAGAGTCCCAGGAATATACATGTTTGATGTTAGCCTCTTCGCTGCATCGTAGATCGGAAATGGCTTGAATTGATAGATCCCTTGCCAGTCTAGATCTTCAAAAACTAATCTACCCCCTGCTTGCATAACTGATTGGGGTGGGGACAAGTAGGTTCTCTTCGGTAGTATAACCTCTTTTCCTTCCACTCTAGCCCATTTACAAGCTAAGAACAGAGCGTTGGTGCAACTATTGACAGAAACCGCGTAGGGAGCGCCAGTGTAGTGGGCAACTTCTTCTTCAAACATTTGTACTATTTTGTATGGATTATGGAGCATTATTCTTTCTCTTTATTGATCATTAAAATATTGTAGGTTTCTTTAAAGCCATTGATGTTGCTTTCCTTACTAGACTCTATTACATCTTTTAGGGCCCACTCCCCTGATTTAAGTCTGTTCAAATCTGCAACATGATAAAATCTTTGTAGCATTTTTATTAAATTATTTTTTCTTTCGTCGCCATAAAATCCATGGATTTCCATACAAATCAAAGATATTTTATCGTAATCATAAAAATTTTCTAATATTTCATATTCAGAACCTTCACAATCTAATTTTAGATAATCTATTTTATCTATTCCTAAAGATTCTATGGCATCTTTAAGAGAGATCGTTTCACACTGCTGACCAATAGCTTTGGTTTTTTCACTGTTAAAGTCTGCACAAGTGACATCTTTTGTGTGGTCCTCGGCATAAACTCGCAATGGTAATATCTTATTACTCTCCGAATACACCGCCGTATTAAATACTTCGACATTCTTTATACCCAAGCTTTCAATTACCTTGCAAAGTATATTATAATTTTCTATAAGAGGCTCGAAAGCATATATTTTATCAAATGTTTTATGTGCATGAATGCAGAATCCTCCTACATTCGCCCCAATGTCAAACGCGATTCTGCCTCTTGTCGGCAATGGATAAGATGCTTTACATTCGGCATAACTTTCTTTTATCCATTGATTTATTTTTTTGTTAGAAGATAAGTTATCGAACATTTGTACTATTTTGTATGAATTATGGAGCATTATTCTTTTTCCAATAAATAATATTTCTTCTTAAATCCGGCTTTTTCAAATAGGCCGATACTTGCTTCGTTATCGAGTTTGACTTTAGCGATTGCCTCCGGATGCTTCTTCATGAGTTCATTGATCATAAAAACACCCACACCTCTTTTTTGATAATCCGGATGTGTGGCTACTCTTATATCGTTGTCTATTGCTCCCACATACCCCGCCGGTTTATTGCTTATCAAGCAGATGTAAAACTTGTCCCCATGGAGACTCATATATTTTTTGTGCTCTTGTTTAGTTATCTCATCTTGTTTAATAAAGCCGTGTCTAACTCTTTCATCATTTCTTAAGTTTCTAATAAATTCCCAAAATGTTAAGTTGTTTAGAACGAATTCTTTCATAATATTTTTTAAGAACAACTTTTGACTAGATCTGGGTGGAAGGTGCCGTTGTGGTAGGCCTTTAAGTAGTCCCTAGCCAATTCCATCCCCATATAGGGGTGGAGAGTGGTTCCGATGTCTATGTAAGTGTTGTTGCTGTTGTGCTTATAAAGTTCATAAATAAGCACTTCACTTAGGCTGCTTGCCGAAAAAAGAAAAACATGATCTCTTATCTCATTCTCATCAATATAGCTTTTTATCTCATCAACTAAATGATGATCGTTTATGATACAGTTCTTTCCAACCCTAAAGTCTTTGGCAACTTCAAATGGTAATTTATCTAAATCCGCATTTTCATTACATATCAATACAGTTTTTCTTTTTTTAAATTCATTCATAAAATTATTTATGAACATAGGATAGTTTGAATTAACAAATAGATTAGTGGACATTGTTTGTGTATCCTCTGCTCCATATAGTTCCTTCATCCAAGGAACATACTCTTTTGAAGCGCAGGTACAGTTACGACATATACCTCCAACAAAATAGTTCTCTTGCTTGTGCTTGTAAGCATCTATTAATTTATCTGTTAGAAACTCATCCCTTACCGGATCAAACTCCTTATGATCATTTTCAGAATATCCAAAGTTATATACAATATCTCCAAATATAACTTTATTGTCCTGCAAAACTAGTAGTTTCCCTTGCATTATTGCTATCTCACCATCAGAAAATCGCGTGTATGCGAAGTTTTCTTCTTTTTTTAATTTATCAAGAAGTCTAAAAAAATCTTTTTTAAAATCCATGTTGTTCCTTCAGAATTGTTCTAATTTTCTTAGAAGAATTACCGTCTCCGTATGGACATGGTTCATCCTCCGGCGGAATGTGGTCATTGTTAACCCATGATATTAAACCAGGTAAATCTGCTGTTCCCATACATAAAAATGAGAATACACCAGTCCCCTCCATCCTTTCCGTAGTTTGCCTACATACAATGCACTTCTTCCTAAAGAATGAGGATTCTTCTTGTAGCCCCCCGCTATCAGTTACCACAAACTTGCTCTCTGCTAGAAGCTTAACAAATTGGTCGTATTTCATCGCATCGACTACGTTAACATGCTTTAATAAATGCCGATGTTTTTTTACGTTAGGATTGGGGTGAATTGGTAAAATAAATTCTAGGTCCGGTAATCCTTGGGCGGCTTCCTCCAACATCATAAACCACTCAGGTATTAAATGGTGGTTTTCTCTCCGATGCATTGTTACAACAACCTTATTTGTGTACTTGGGTACAATATCAACTATATTGTCCAGAACCGTATTCCCCACAACATAACAGTCTCCCGGAACCTTTTCGGAAAGAAGATTGTTAAGGGAATCTTGCGTAGGACAAAGATTGATATTAGACATGCGCGATATCGCCTGGCGGTTGAACTCTTCCGGGTAAGGATTCTGTATGTTATAGGTTCTAAGGCCCGCCTCTAGGTGGATAACTTTTAATTTCCTGTGGAAGGCTGCTAATGAGACAGACAAAGCGGACGTAGTGTCCCCTTGAATCAAGACGGCATCAACGTCTTGAAACACATCATCATTGTTTAAAAGTGATGATACGATTGAGTCTAATCGGTTAGGGCCATCTTCTACAGGTATACTAGTATATTCCTCTTCCACATCTGATAGGAGATCTGTGTGTTGACCCACCAAGAGTAACTTATACTCAATATGCCCTTTAAAAACCTTCAGTAGCGGCTTAATCTTTATATATTCAGGCCTTGTTCCAAAGCTTATTAAAATCACTATTCATCTCCATAATACCATTCCGGATAAGGGTTATCGTTTGCTAACTTAAATGAGTGCATAAATTTGGAGGTCCAGCACTTATTTATTTTAGCGCTCGCAGGATTACGAGGAGGCAGATATATGTTTTTCCCCGCATCAAGGCTATCTTTCATCAGATCAACCACAACCCTTGAATCCTCTCCCTTGGGGACTTTAATATCCCACGGCTGGTTACTTATTACGCTGTAATCACCATCTAAATAATCTTGCAGGCACTCTATAGTCATCTTATCACACATGTCTACGAATTCATTCATACCGATGCCAGTGTCATAGCTAAATTCTTTGGCTTTTACGATATCGCCGGAATCTATCTTTTCAGAAACCTTAAAGAGTGTAACCCCCCAAGATCCATTATTTAACATTCTACCCCAAACTAGTGAAGCCGCGCCTTGGACACGAGGCAACAACGCTCCATGATTTCCTATAACCTCATTTCGGTCTAAAAAGCTCTTGGGTATTATCCTAGAGTCTCCAAATTCAAAAACAATATCAACATCTATATTTTGGATATCCTGCCAGTCGCCAGAATTTATATAGTCAATATTATTCTGATCACACACTGGTAGCATCGAGGCGGAGCTAACCTTATTTTTTAATTTCTTATCAGGAAGTCCAAAAACATATAACACATTATGCCCTCTAGATAATAGTTCTTCCAGGGCATATAAAGTAAGTCTAGTGTTTCCTATGATACCACAATTCATTTAAGTCCCAAAATCTTGTCCGCCCAGCGACGGGCGATCTCTACATACCCGGCATTCCCGAAGTGTACTCCATCAACTAAATATTTATCCATATCAGACATATCACAAATAAGAAAATTTAGTTGTCTTGACAAACTTTTTATTTCTTCAGAGTATAAATCAGTGTGCTGCCTATTCCTTTGATAGTACGGCGAGAACTCTAGCTCCGGTAGAGTGGCAACGATAGGCGTCATCCCATTTGCTTTAGCGGACAATATAATTTGTCTCAAGTTGTCTCTATAAATGTCAATAGGCATTGGCTTCTTGGTATCATTAGTTCCAATCATAAGAAGCATTATTTTACAAGATCTATTGGATTTCATAATATTCCAAGATCTTCTTAACAGGTCAGAACTAGTCTCGCCGTTAATTCCATAATTGTGACAAATATAAAACTCACCCGTCTTCTCGGACAATATTGTACCTAGCTCCGCCGGATACGATCTTCCAAACTCGTCTCTAGCTCCATAAGTTAGGGAATCTCCTAAACAAAGAATTTCATTCCAAATCATCATTATCTCCTATTGGTTCTACTTTATTGACAGTCTTCCAACCTCCGCGTAAGGCAGTATTTATACAAAAGTCTCTTTCCGAAAAGAATTGGTTATGTGATACTTCTTGATTATTAGAAGTTGCTTTAGAATCAACTCCTAATTCATATCCGAATAAAGACCCGTGTAGATCTGTCTCCTCCGGGGGATGGGGTGGGCAGTACGTTTGTATTCCTCCATATTTTTGAGCAGTATAAGAAAAATGAATATCTTCCCCATTCTCCCACGTTGCTGGTTTTTCCCTCCACAGATGGGACAACCATTCTCTCTTAAAAAACCACGCATGGCCAACGTAGTCAACACGCATCGTATCAGTATTTTTTCTTGGCCAACCCGCTCGTTCAGGTTCATATTGCATTGCTCCAGGGCCCGTCTGCACATACCCAGCCGACCCTAGTATACCCTCATTAGATTTCATAGTTTCCAAACAATTCTCGATCCACCTATTCCCAGGTATAGTATCATCATCAAATACCGTTACATACTCCGTATCTGCCAGTAACGCTGCTGCAAAACGTCCATAAAACTTCCAATTGTGATCATTTTGAAAGATTCTATCAAATCCAAGGTTTGAGTAGTCGAATCCATGATTATCTTCGTGGTCGTTGACCCACAGCCATATTTCTTTGGGTCCAATTGTTTGACTCTTGATCGCATTTATTTGTCTTTTTAAGTTGTATGGTCTCCTATAAGAATTTAAAATTACCGTAATCGGTGCTGTTTGTTTGCTCTCTTCTCTTCTATAAAAAGACCTATCGCTGGCACCCTCTACTACTGAAAAAACCGTGTCGATGATCTCTTGTTTTCTGTCTATGACAAATTCAAGAAGTTGTTCTCCCTCTAGTTCCCCAAACCAATTTTCAGAGGCACACCCATTGTTGCCATTCGTTATAAGTTTACATCCAAGAATGCGAGCTTCCACAGCTAGTCTACAGAATGTTTCAAGAACTTGGGAGAAAAACACCAAGCTCTCATATTGCGCTAACTGTGGAATCAAATCATCAAATGTGCACGGTTGTATTAAATCATAGTCATTTTTTATTTTTACACAAAAAGCTTCCGCTTGCATAGATCCTTTAATAAGGTTATTAGATGCTATAACAACTTTGCGTTTTTTCTTGGGTGTGTTTAAGTTGTCTCTAAGTACCTTTAGGTGTTCATCCGACCACAGGCTGCATCCGAGATTAATAACGTTATCTATTAGTAGGTTCTCACTAACTACTCTGGCATGTACATTTGATTGGCAGAAGACCGCCTTCGCCTTCTGGTAGAACCCTTTATTTATTATTTGGTCTTCTGTTGCCAAATAATTTGGGAAGGGTGATGGATCTCTCGTTTTGAGATATTTATGGTCATGCTCAAATATCGCATAATCTTTCTCAATAAGGGACTCTCTGCATTCCTCGGAAAGTCCTATGAAATTAGCGACAATAAAAAAATCGTCACTCTGCGCAATCTCCGACACTGTAGTCTGCTGGCTTTTTACCCTGCCAACGGACAAGCCCCTCTTTTCCAGAGATCTAATTAAAACCTCGTTGGCAAGCTCGCCCCCTCCGGCGACCTCTTCAGCATAGAAGTCTGCAATAAAGGTTATGTTTCTCATCCAAACACCCGGATGTCCTCTTCTTTTATTTGAGGCACCGCATCTAAGATAGCGTTTATCATCCTCTGGTAAACCTTTTCTTCTTCGAACTCTTCAGCAATCCACTTCCCTAGATCGGAAGCTCTCTTCTTGAACCTTGGTTGGTCCTTATAGAGATCTCGTAGCCTATTTTTATAAGAGACCGGGTCCGGGTAACACCAAGCTGTTTCTTTTTCTATTACCCCTTCCCAAACTGCTTCCGGTTGTACCGTCGCTAGTTGATAATCAACCTTGGAGAACATCGCTTTATTCTTGGTTTTCCCCTTCTTGCTGGTTACTGGCATATGCAGAAAATCAACGTGTCCGCTCCAGTCAGGTGCGATTATAGGGAGTCCTGCTTGGGCCGCCTCAAACAATGGTAGCCCAAACCCTTCCCCGTGGGATAAACTAACAAAGGCCTTTATTTTATCATTTTTATAGAGACCGTGTACCTGCGCGTCCTCTAGCCCTCCATGCAAAAGATAAATCTTACATTTTCTGTTGGGGTAATGTTGCAGGAGGTTGTTCAACCTCTGTTCACATTTATATTTGTCGTATATGCAGTTCTTTGCAACGTTGGACTTCACAACAAATCCAACTTCATCGTCGATAAATTCTTCCACGAACCACTTCACCGTATTTTCGAGATTCTTTCTCGGGGACCACTGCGCTACCGACAGAAAGTTAAAATCATACTCTAAATCTAAGTCGATCGGCTCCGGCTTTAATCCCTTAGCCGGGTACCCAACGACCTCTATTGGCTTTGTACATCTAAAGTCGTTCCGTATTACTTCACCCCCCGGACCTTGCACATCACATACCGTAGCTTCGAAGCCCGTCTTCGCATGGACCGAAGTGACAATAATTTTATCGACCGTTTCCTCTGTCTTCTTCACCCAGACAGGGGAGACCATATTTGATTCAATTCCCGCCGTGATGCCGATGTTTGTTTTAGCTATCTTCTCCCATTCGTTTGGGATAGTAACTTGTAAAGATATATCAAAAGTAGCGTTGTTGTTGACAGCGTGTGCCGTTTTGTTTATCAAAAAATCTATCCATCTTCTTTCTTCGTTGTCTTCGGGCGTCCAACCAGTTGCGCCCCAGTTTATGTTAATAAGATGGATATCAAATAAATCTTCTGCTCTCATTAGAGATCTTAAGACGAATCTAGAGTGTTCCCCGTATCCTGATCTGGACAAAACCGGGGCTTTCAACAAAACCTTATACATTACTTAATCTCCTTCAAAGTCCATGGAATATATTTCTTTCTACTCTCCCAAGATCCGTGTTCTTCATGGATCTTATCAAGAGTTTCAATCCATCTTTTTCCGTAGTCATGAAAGTTATAATTTTTGAGTACGTGACCTCGGCCCGCTTTCCCCATAACCTCTCTCTCCTCTTTGCTCATGTTATATAGCTTTAATAGGGCGTCTATGACATCCTGTTCCGAAACCCTATCCTCCCTAATGAAAGGCACCTGTAAGGATCCTATTACAGAGGAAGACGCCGGTTCTAGGCCCACCCCAAACCAGCTTTCGCCATCGGTAACCTGCTCCTTCATCCCTCCAGTCATTGTCACTATGATTGGAGTCTCACAAGAAAGGGATTCCAACGTTCCAAGTCCGAACCCTTCGGCGTCGGCGATATTAATTGTGCAATCTGCACAATTATATAACATGGCTAACACCTGTGGTGGTAGCTTCGCCGTAGAGAATACCACCTCTCCGCTGTCTAAACCCAACTCCTGGAGTATTGCCGGTAAATCCTGCCCATGTGGGTCTCTAACATCCGTGTGCATTATTAGTTTGGCTTTATCTTTGCCGACTTTCTTTAGGAACTCGTTGAACCACCATATAACTGTTCCACTCTGCTTTCTTCTAGCATTGCGGTTGTTCCAAAAAACAATGAACTTGTCCTCATCTAAACCATGCTCCTTTTTGAAGACAGCAAGCTCCGCTTCTTCTTTTTTAGAGAAGATGTCGTTATCTACGGCATGTGGGATATGGTATGATTCAACGTTTGGTGCAACCGTCCTAACAATATCATCTGTTACTTTGGATATGCTAACAACCACATCACATGATTCGTAATGAGGTTTATTATAGCTTGGGTACGGATAGTTGTCCCACACATGGTAATATATCATTGGCACTAGCGGTCTTACTTCATTTTCTATATCCCAGAGCCACTCATAAAATCTAGGGTCTGTCATAAACCAGAGCATGTCCGGTTTATGTGTTCTTAGAACCGATCTTATAGACTCCGGGGTTCCGTAACCGTTAACAGGGTAGATTATTACATCATCCCCATATTCATCAATCTTAATAGGGTCGTAGGACTGATGTTTTATTGCTCCGCCAAAACAAATAAATTGATACCTGCCAGTTTTTACAAGGGCGTCTATCATGTACTTAGTTTGAGTACCTACTCCTGACGGCGACAAAATCATGTCGCTTAACACGAAGACCTTAATTTTTTTATTCACACTTGCCTCTTATTTACAGTGTTCTGTCTTATAGAACTCGCATACAAAATCTTTTGTGCAGGCGAGCCTATTTTTGATGTGATTCTCTTTAAGTATATTATGCACAGTATTGCTTAACATTTTAAATGCATTTTCTGTTTTTTTATTTCCACTAGTAACTCGGAAGATCTCAACTTTATTAGTTTTTGCGGTTCTTTTAAGCAAGCCAAAATGTGTTTCAATATCGTTGGGGTCTATTCCATACTTCTGCGCAAAGTATTTCTTATACAGCGTGAGTTGGTATGTTACCATTTTGTCGCTTCTTTTCTCTGCTTTCCACCCCCAACTACAGGTCTTCCAGTCTAATATATGATATTTTCCATCAACTTTGATTACTAGGTCAATAAACCCCTTAAAGATTTGGTCCGGGACACCACCCATCGGCTCATAAAGTTCTTCCTCGGTGGAGATCAGTTCAAACTCCCCAAAATGTTCTTTTAAAGCAGGTATCGCTAGATCTGCTAGCTCGCCCCCTTGGTCATACATGTCTTTCAACATATTGAGATCAATATTTTCTCGGATTTCATCAGATAGCCTACCAAGCTCTTTTGTGAAGATCTCTTCGAAGTGCTTCTGTCTATCTAGGGTGTCGTCTTTTAAAACGTTCTCACAAACGGAGTGTACTGCCGTTCCGAAAGCAGTGTATTGACTTCCCCGAAACTTGTTCACCTTATCGATGTAGGAGAGCTTGTGCTTATAAGGACATTCATTCCAAATACGGAACTCAGAGTAAGATATATGACGCATCGGTTTCTCTCTTTAAACTTGTTTAGTTTTGTTAGATACCTTTACATTATCATTATCTGTTGCTCTTTTCAACTGTTTAGTGTCGTTTGAATGATCTTTCTTAGGTGAATGATCTTTCTTAGAATTGAAAATCCAAGTAATATCTTGGGGTTCTTTTTTATTTCTTAGAAACCCCTCTTGTTCCACACCCAACACTTTGTGTCCTTTTGCCTGCAACCATTCTAATACATCCTGCGTTGAAATCCACAGAAGCCTGTCCACACGTCTATCCTCATATTTAGCCGCTTGTACCCTTACAGAGATACTCCCGTTACTTTTACTTATCTCAGCACGCTCTTCTAGATAATTACTACTAATTTCTTTCATATTCTTGTTCCACCTTGTTTAAGTTATTAAGTTTATTATATAATTTTGGACTCAACTGCGTAACATCCCTTCTGTCTCCGAGATAGAATTCTTCAAATCCAGTCGCAAAATATTCCCTCAGAGAAGTCGCCGGATAAGCAGAGGAAAATAGCCCCATAACAAACTTATTTAGTTTCACGTATCCAACATCTTCGTAAAAAAAATCGTCCAGTTCGGGTGAAAAATCTAGATTTGTAAAATCGTATAGTGATGTTTGGTACCCGTGAGATCTTAGTATCCTTTTTAGTGCCACTCTCTTTGACAGAAATTCCGTTTCAATAGCACCATCGCCATAAATGTCGTTACCATAATCTTCCTCTACTATATGCGCGACTTCATGCACGATATCATTCAACATGTCTTCATTATTATCCTGGTCGTTGGTTAAGTATATAGCTCCTGACTCGTATACCGCGCTGACATCTCTGCTTGTTAAGTGCTCGAAGTCCCCGACATAGATTACATCTAAGTTTTTAATAAACGGTTTTCGTATAGTGTCTTGTAGCTTGGAGAGAACTTGACTCAATTCCAAATTATCCGGAAGAGAGTCCTTGATAAAAACATCCACACTTCCGAATACCGTATAGTGCTCCTGTCTTTTCTTCGCCTTGTTACTACTCTCCAGGATGTACTGTTTCATTTTGTTCTTCTCGGGCAAGTTGTTGCCCCGCCTCTACATCCTCAAGTGCTTGTTGGTAACCTCTAACCCAATTCTCTTCCGCGACAACCATTAAAAAGTCCGGGAATTCGGTTGACATAACATCAACAATATTTTCTACAGTAACCTCCTCGCTTTCAGGGGAGGTTTTGTTACCTACGTAATCAACAAGCCAAGTTTTTAGCTCGTTCTCCGGCTCCACCATCTTCGTTAGCGTTGTATTTTCTGTTTCCATCTTAGGCTCCTTAACCTTTCAAATAATGTAACACGAATTGATCGTAAATTAAAAGACTTAGAGAATCTTTGCTGCCAGGGTCGCCGTCTTTGACCGCTCTCCTTTTTTAAGGGTAATATGTCCAGCGAGTGGTTGGGACTTAAATTTTTCAATTGCATGCGATAAGCCGTTGGACGTGGCGTCAAGATAAACGTTATCAATTTGTTCGATATCTCCTGTTAAAATTATTTTTGTGTTTTCACCTACACGAGTGATAATGGTTTTAAGTTCGTGAATAGAGAGGTTCTGTGCTTCATCTATAATTATATAGGCATTGGAGATAGAACGCCCTCTAATATATGATAATGCCTCGATCTCTATTGTACCATTCTCAAACATCAATTCCATGGTAGTCTTATCCCCCGCCATCAAATACTCTAGGTTGTCTTGTACTGGCATCAACCATGGGCTCATCTTTTCCTCTAATGTACCAGGAAGGAACCCAATGTCCTTTCCCATTGGTTGTATTGGTCTAGAGACTACAAGCTTCTTATAATTCTTATTTCTGTCTTCTAAAACCTGTTCCAAACCAGCAGCGAGGGCAAGTAGTGTCTTACCCGATCCGGCTCGTCCTATTATACTAACAATTGGGATGTTTACATCCATTAAAAGGTCTAAAGCAAACATTTGTTCCTTGTTCCTAGGGGATACATTCCAGATGCCATCAGAGAAGGAATTCACCCTTTTAATCGCGGAGTTATAGTTGCTAAACTTCGCCAAACATGTTTTCTTTTCGTTTGCGCTTGAGACCAACATAACGTATTGGTTGGGTTGGAGTAAAACATCTTCTTTATCGAAAAAGATCTGTTCTCCGGAGTACACCCGATCAATTACCTGGTCGTCTACTAGATGTGATCGAACCCCCGTATAAAGTTCATCAGTGTCCTGTATAGCGTCCTCTTTTATAAAGTCCTCCGAGGGAATTTCAAGAGAGTCACATTTAACTCTCATGTTTATATCCCTTGATATAACGATTACTTTCCTAGGGGAAGAGCGCTTTATTTCCGTTAACGCAGTACAAATAATTTGGTTATCCGCACTAGTCATATCGAATCCTGCCGGGACGTCGTCCGGTGAGAAGTCTTTTACAAAGAGCTTACCGAGGCCGACTCCAAGTCTCACCCCTTTGTGCAGATTTCCTTTCTCTCTCAAAGAATCCAGAATTCTAATGGTGTTTCTTGCGTTTAGTCCAACACCATCTTGTCTTTTTTTATGTTTATCAATTTCGTCAAGGACTTTGAGTGGTACCACTATATCATTGTTTTTATAAAGGAAAATTGAATTTGCATTAGTTAAAAAGACGTTCGTATCAAGAATATAAGTTTTTTTCATGTAGCATCCTATGCGTAAGTAAATAGTTGGAATCACACGTTTACACTAGTTAATAATGTAAGGAGTCCTATCACAAAACACTCTTATGAGCTTTAAAAAACTACTTTTAGCCCTCTCTATCTTATTCTTAACCTCTTCATGTATGAGTGCAGGGTTTATGGCAGACGCAAACTTAGGAAAAGTTCTTCCGAGGAAATCTTTTGTGAAAGTGGTTACAAAGTATACGGCGACCTCTTGTAAGGAAGCTAAAAATGAGTCAGAGGCGGGTAACCAATGTCAATCCCACCTCTTTAGCACCACCTCCTCTGGTTCTGTCATAAAGGCTCATAAAGATGGTTCCTATATACTGACAACCGGACATTCTTGTTCTAGTAAAAATATTAAGTATATCCCGGATGATCAGGCTGTCATAGATGTCGAAATATATATCTATGATATTAGAGGTGGAAAACATTTAGCAAAGCTGATAGCGGTAGATGAGGAAAAAGATATGTGTATGCTGCAAATCCCTACTTTCGTGTGGGAAGCAGTAAAGATATCCTATGTTACACCCAAGAAGGGCGACAAAATATATAATCTTGCGGCGCCACAGGGAGTCTTTCAAAAGGACACTGTTGTGATGCTAGAAGGAAGATATGTCGGACACTTCTGGGGTTTCGCTATGTACACCGTACCGGCGGTCGGTGGTTCATCGGGGTCCCCTCTTTTCGACAACCAAGGCAAGTTGGTAGGTATGATTCACTCGGTACATGTAAAGTTTCATCACCTATCTTTTGCACCAAAACATCAAGAAGTGTTAGATTTCATTAAAAAGAGTGTTAGGTAGACTGGTTACGGGTGGTCCACAACGATATCTGCTGCTTCCATATTGGTCGCTGTTCCATTCCCGCCGCCCCTGCCGTGGTCAATAAGAGTGGGGAATGATTTGAAATCTGCGCCCTCTCCGAAGATATAATAATGTTCAGGGAACAGTTCTCTTTCATTAAAACATTTGCCAGAGTTATAAACAATTCCAGCTTGTGTGGCGCTAAGTTCATAGTCGAAAATTCCCAACTGCGCTAGTTTCCCAGTTACAGGAAAAGAAAGAGAACTCCCGCCGACGAGTCTAGCAGCAATTGTGCAAGTATCTGGTATAAGAGCCCCTGCTCCTACACTAATAGACGTTGGATTCCCACCATCAAAATACCCCTTTAAACTGTTAGAACCGTTATAGGTAACGAGTAGATGATGCCACTGGTCGTCATCTTGATTAGCAGCAGATAAAGAAAGTCCAGAACCACTTCCCCATAGCCTACCAGAGCCTGCCTTCCATCCAAATATCGTCACTGTGCCGTTTGCAGCAAGAGCACACCAATATCTTACATTGCTATCATCTGATTTAGTAAAAGACCAAAGCGCATGGTATGCCGGAGTAGTAAAAGCCGGAGTTTTGAACCATACTGAAATGGAATGTGGTTTACTATTAAAACTAATAACCTTGCAAGTACCATCAGCCCTTACGTGCTCGTCTGAACCTCCAAAATCATAGCAACGCTCCCCGGTTGGAAGTGTTAAATCTACTCCCCTACTGGGGCCGACCGTCATCTTTCTAGTAGATGAAGTAAAATTTACTCTGGACATTTTATTGACCTCTGCAATAAATAGTTACTTCGAGTGTTTATCGGCAATCGAAGCTGCTGCAAATGCGTCAGGCTTTATTTTACAATCAAATCCTGCGCCCTTGGTATAACCTATAAGCATGTCAGAAAATCTACTCGTAGCCTGTTCCCTGTCTGATGCAGAAACATCCAAGTGAATATCAATATCAATCACCGGGTCGTGTTCCGAAAGCAGAATGCCAATTTCTACCGAGTCTTGTACCTCTTTCATAATTCTTTGCAAGAGCGTCTTAAACCTTTTCTTTTTAAAGGTAATACGTCGAACGAAGTATCTTCCCCCCATCTGATCGCTTGCTCCGTATAAACAAATTGCAGTAGAAAAGATACATTCCTGTTTTCTTATGAAGCTGTCACTCCCTACCGAAACCATTCCGTTCAAAGAGGTATGGTTGTGGATGTGTTCTAGTATTTCTTGAAACGACAGCCTATCCCCAGTTCCGGTAAACCAGTCCTTCGGGCTATTCATTATGCTTCCTAGTATAATCATACATAGCGATTCCAGAGGTTGTTCCCACATTCATACTTCTTACAGACCCATATTGCCTTATAGACACCACATGATCAGCAAGTTCAAGCATCTCGGAGGTTACCCCCTCCCCTTCTTCCCCAAAGATCATCAAGGCGTTCTCAGGCCACTCAAAGTCTTCCATCGAGACGACCCCTTCTATATTATTGTCTAAACACACAAAAGTATATTTGTCTTTAAGTGCCCACAAATCTTCGAAATCGTCAATGTATTTTAGGTCGATGTAATGGTGTGTCCCCACCGTGCCTCGTCGATCATACTTTTTCCTTCCAACATAGAATACCTCATTAGCATTAAACGCATTTGAGTTGCGTATCAAGGTGCCAATATTAAAGTCACCCTTCCAGTGTTCCATTAATACCGCAAACGGATGTCTAGTAGAATTCAACTCGTCTTTAATTTCTTCTTGAGTTTTGTCTTTGAATTCATCGATGACATTGTACGTCCATGATTTCCATCGTTCCGGAGTCACTTCTTTAGTAGACATGGGTCCTCCACACTAAATCGTCTATTATAGCTAGCTTTGTGTTCATTTAAGATGGCCTTGCATGCATCTTGGGTGTTTTCGAATTCACCGATGCATGCAAGGCCGTGGTTAGTGTAGGATCTATAAATGCAGATGTGTTTATTAGAGTCTTTCTTTATTTTCATAGAGAGTTCTCCAATAAGGAGGCTCTGGTACCAGACATCGACCATGCTAGTGTTAGGCTTGCTCGTAAACACAAACTCAGACATTCGTTTAGTCCCCGTCCTGGTCTGGGCCTACCTCAAAGAAGGAGGTATCAGAGATCCATGAGTCTCCTACCGCCCACACTGAATCTACCTCTCCGTATTCAACGGGAGTCTCGCGATCGTTTGTAAGATCTTCTCCGCAGCACAACAGTGCTACCGAAGATAATGTCATTAAGATAACTTTTTTCATTGTATTTTCTCCAAGTGTTTGAAATCTTCTGTTTGAAAGTACAGGTACTCTCCGGAAACGCTAAAAAACTTATGCAGTTGAAGCTGCATCCAATCATCCTTCACCTTTTCCATTCCTATATATACTAGTGGTTGAAAAAGATACCCAGGAGTTTCTGCTTTCTTTTTTTCGCTTATGTTCCCCCATACCACTTTATTTATTTTTCCATTCCCGGAGATGATCGGCCATATACGAGTGGGTTCCTCTATTCTAACCAGTTCCCCCGCCCGTATCCCTAATATCATTAGACTACGCCCTATCCAGCGCCGTGGCTAACATGTCTAAGGCTTCTTGGCTATTCATACGATGGGACTCTCCAACCTCTATTAGTTGTACCCCATCATTCCGGGACAATAGCTTAGTGCTATGTGCGTATTCCACGACATCATCCTTTAAAGAGTGAAGCACCTGTGTGCCATAAGGGACTATTGGAGGAACATTGAATTTATCCCATGCCGGGGCTATCAGTATTAACCTTGTAGTGAAGGCGCTAACGTGCATAGCAAGTGCACCGCCGCGCGAAGACCCGATAACGATATCAGGTTTATCAAGCATGCATTCAGACGCAATTCTAATGCTACCCGACCAACTATCCTTTGGAAGTGCCGGATTAATGACCTCATGCCCAAGGCTTTCTAGAAGTTTAACCTTAGCCCCTCCGGGCTTTGATTCTAGACCATGCAAAAATAAAATCTTCAACTTCCCCCCTCTTGTTGCCATTGTCGGAAACAAGCGCACCCTCTTTCCAAGGTGGCGATCTTTCTTTTGGTTGCCTGATGCTCTTCATGAAGCTCCCAATACCCGACGGTGATCTCGTCATATGTGGTAGTGCCTGCTCGTAGTCTGTTAGAGAACTCATCGATTGTTTCTTTCATAGTGGGGGTATATTACATGATTTTTGTGGAGGAGTCAAGGATAAACGATAGCCCCCTGTCCGACTTGAACGGACGACCTGTTGATTACAAATCAACTGCTCTAGCCAACTGAGCTAAGGGGGCACGTCTATTCCACACTCGATCTCAACAAAGGATACGAGATCGATTATAAACCTTCTCAATGAATCCTCTCCCTTGACCATACCACCACTTCCTTGTGATGTTAACAAGAGGCAGGTGGAGTCATACATATTTTCTTCCATTCGATTAAAGGACTCTATGTAATTTAACTGGACGCTTGAGCGTGTAGATTCTCTTCTAGTCTCTTCACAATCCTCCAGAACAAAAAGGTACCCTAACCAGGGGGCCTTACAGGAATTTATCTTACCGTTCCAAGAGGCCATACGAATGTCTAATGCGTTCCCGAGTGCTTCTTCTATTCTATTATTGAAGTTCTTTCTCGCGGACCCCACCTGCGATTTATACTCGATAGCTGCAAGGAGTTTCTCGCCATCAAATATTACAAGGTCCCATACCTTGCTTGGGCGGTAGTAGCCGCTCACCTTAAAGTTCTTCTTAACCTCCACCTGTGCCCTACTATATTTTAGAGCGCCAATGATAATGGAAGAGAACCCGTCCATGTGTTTTGCGCGGCGGACGCCTGCGGCACGGTGCTCCCAGAAGTGTTCTATTGCTTTTGAGGGGCTGCTATCAAATGATTTCATCCACGAGACCGTACTTAAGGCACGTTTTCGCATCCCACCAGAGGTCACGCTTAAGTATCTCTTCAAGTTGCCTTTTAGGAATTTTAGTGTGTTCATCATAAATGGTTTTAATAGTCTTCATCAGTAGATCACAGTTCTCAAGATCATCTTTCATATCTTCATATTTTCCCCACATGCCAGAAGACAATTGGTGTATTAGCATGAAGGAGTGTTCTCTCATAAACCTTTTATCACCGACGACACTCATCAATGTTGCCGCAGAGGCGGCGCAACCGTCGATGATAGTGTTTACCGGGACCTTGGAATTTTTAATGTAGTCGACGCTTGAGAACCCAGCAAAGACACTACCTCCGTAGGAATTAATGTATAAGTTTACGTGTATCTCAGGGACTTCCAGGATATTGGCACTGTTGCTATATCTGTTGCCAAGGGTGACAAGCTGCTTATTCAGACATAGGTTGTTCACCCTTGTTACCTCAGAGTAGAAGTAAATATTATTGTTTTCCCATTCAATCTTGTTGTTGCCGCCTTGGCCAGCGCGCTTCTTAGAAGCGGGGGAGGTGTCTTCTCCTGCCGCTTTCGAAAACCAATATTCTTCATCCATTATATAACTCTCTTAGTTTGGGGTTACCATAGCAGACTTATTATACAATAACAATCTTTTTATTTAAATCTTAGAAGAGGGTAGTAGCGTCTTTCATATCAGGTCTCTTTCCTAAAAGTTGCGTATCCGATGTCAATTATTGCGATCTGGCCGTTCTTTTCCATGACATTGGACGTTTTTAAATCATTAAAAATGATACCATTATTATATAAAAATGTTAGGCCTAAAGCAAGTTGATTAAAGTAGAGGGTTCTTGGGTCGCTAAGAACTTCCTTGGCGTGATTCAAGAGAGACACCTCATCTGATAAAGTGGAGTTATATAAACCAACATTCAGAGTCCAAAAACTAGTAAATATCTCTATTTGTAGGTCGCTCCAACCTAATGCATCGCCAATAGAATCAATCTTTGGCTTGATTGTATCATCCCACTTGTTAGCGGGGGGCGAGAGCGCAATATCACCCACGGAGACGGCCTTTATAAGCTGCTTTATAAGGGTTTCTGCTTCAGGTAGAAATGTATCGCGCCACGCGTAAGGGCCTAGCTTGGGACCTGTGGCCTTTACTATTCTCTGGTACATCGCTTTCGTAGCCTCCACCATAAGTTTGTTAGGGTAATCCAGGTACGAATAAACTATAGCGTACCCTTGATGTCTATAACGGCGTAATTCAGGAGGCAATTCCCTCACTTCAAAAATAGTGTATACGTTTGGGTGTTCCTTCCCAACAATAGCCTTTGCTGCTCGATACTCCGTTGCGTCGGAGGTAAACTTTAGAACCTTATCCCCAAACAAATATGCAGCGCCCTTTGAGCCTGCTCCCAAAAACTCCGGGTTTCCCTGTAAACCTCCCCAATCCTTTAACTGGTTGATTTTATCTGGCGTCAGTTTTAAATCGCGGGTACCCTCAGTGACCTGAACAAGGCTATCGTTAATGAATCGCTTACCACTGTCTAGAGTGTTAATACGCTCGTCCAGCTTCTTATAACCTCTCCACTTTTCGATTAATGACTTCACTCCGAGCCTTTCTTTACCAGTTCTTTGTCTACGATATCGTAGCCGTCGACCACTCCAATATTAAAATAATCAAACCCTCGTAGGAAAGCGATCTTCTGTTCCGGGAAGTAACCCTTGTTCAAATAGAACGCTGCTTGGCCGACCACCTCCGTGAATAGTGCAGGCGCAGCGGCGGGCGGAATAGTCTTTAAGTGGGTGTTATATGCTTGTATTTCGCCCTTCATATCGAACCCCGTTCCACTTGAACCAAGTGCTTGTATATGCGCCATGTAGTCGTGTACGGCGCGCAGCTTCAGATTGGTGTCAACATCAAAGATTGGGTGACCAGTACCCCCCTTCCAGATCTTTAAAACGCCTGTTCTATTTACTGACCAGCGCATGTGGTCATCATCTTTATAGGGGTCCTTGTCTACAAATTCAACACTGACCCTGGAGCTTATTTTTTTAAACATGTTATCGATAAACGGAACAATACTCTTAAACGCCTCTGAGGCTTCCGGCTCGTAGTCTGGTGCAGAAGCATATGCGTCGGCTACGAGTTGTCCGTAAAGATCCCAGCCATCCGAACCTGGCTTAAGCAAGAGCTTCTCACTTAGTAGGGTCTTCCTCCAGACTTCAAATAATTCTTTCATATATTAAATAGATTCGTATGTGTTAAAAGTACGTGCTTCCCGCCTACTTATTCTACCATGTTAAGTAGGCAATTTAAGTCAAGATTACAAAAAAGAATACTCTTAGAAGCGGCTGCATTGGCGTTAGAAGCAGAAGAATCCGACGAGTTAGATACAGAGTATAAAGAGAAGTTCAAACAGGACTTCCAGAAGGAACTGGAGTTTCTTTCTAGTAAGGAGGAAGTTCTAGAAGAGGGGAGTATGATAGAAGGTTCCGACATAGTAGAGAAGAACCCCGTCGGTATACACCCCCTGATTAAAAAACTCTTCAGAGAGGTAGCCAAGCGAACTCACCCGGACATGTTTGGGGAGAAGTACCTGGAAGAGTTCAAACGAGCAAACATTGCACAGGAAGAGAATGATTGGGTCGCTCTTTTGATCCTCACCAATGATCTCGGAATCGATCTACCAACGTTTTCAGAAGACATTAAAGAGTTAGTTGGGGAGGATATGAGTAAAAGAAGGCAGTTCTTAGAAGGAAGAAAAGACGGACTCGCATGGGTGTGGGCATCGTGCGATGACCCCTCCGAGGACCGCAGGGTGGCCGCAAGGAGGGTCATGCAGATAAATGAGGAAGAGTTTCAGTTGTTCCTCAAAGGTCGCTCTTAGGTTTCTGTGTCTGTTAGAGAAAGATCAATGCCCGCGATGGGCTCTTCGTCTTCACCCAAACGTGTGAAGTGAACTTCCATAAAACTTTCATCAGTTAACCAAACTGGTCGGAACTTTAGGGCGTTCTGTTGCTCACTTAGGTCCTTTAGATCTGGGTTATTGCTGACTAGATAGCCCACTATAATCTTCTGTACCTGCTCTTTTTCTAGAGAGATGCTCCCGAGGTAACTTACTTCTCCACCTGTCTCCTCAGTGGGGGTTACTGTGTTCTCTTCGCTCATGGTATATCTCCTGTGTTATTACCAAGCATATAACTTTGTTCTGTTGCTAACACGATGTCCCATCTATCGTCTCCGTCGCTCTTGAGGTTGTGGGAATACACATAGGCTGCGGAGGCCGCTTCGGGGAATGTGTGTGCTTCTATAGGCACTTCACAGGTCTCCCCTGTTTTAGGGTTTTGCAGTATAAACTTATAATTTTTAAAAGCCATAATTATCCTAGGATTAATTTCTTGTTTTCTCTAACTGTATGTTCTTCTTCTTCTAACACCTCTTCTAACTGAAGAGTCGTAAGATGAGGATACTTTTCAAAAACTTGGGGGAGTGTTAGCTTTTCTTGTATCTGTATTTTAGCTATTTGTTTTGCCACTTTGCCCATCGTTATTTTACCACTTATGGTTTGGTTCGATTTTCTTTGCAAGAGTAACTAAATGCTTAGCAAAAGTGTCCTGCGTACTATTCAGTTGACTCCTCAACACTGTAATCTCATCAATAAGGTGGCTAATTCTTCCTCTTAGTGCCCCAACTGTTTTGTTAGTAACTTCTAACTGTTCCTCAAGTCTCATAGTTTTTGAGGAAAGCTCTTCATTTGTTTGAAGGTTAAGTAACCCTTCGTCTTCTATTTTCTTTCTACTTACCAATTTAAACTCCTTTTATTCATATAATAAATAAATAAATAAATAAATAAATAAATAATTTATATATTATAATCTCTAGTGGCTACCACCCTAGCATAAGAATAACTGGATTTAAAGAGAAAGTGGGTGATTTTTCTTCTTTCCAAATATATTCTAGTGTAACTACCAGTAAACAAAGGAGAACTACATTCCTAATCTTAACCAAGAATGGGTGGTCCACCTACTCCACTGCTAGGGCTAATACCCAGATTCTTCCAACCCTCTTAGCCGTTACTCGACGCCCAAGACGGTACCACTGCTCTATCATCTCACGATCAAGACTAGGGATCTTGCCTTCCTCGATATCCCTCATAAAGTACACAGCGCTCACTACCAGTCTAGACTCTGTAGAATCTTCCTCCCCGACCTCATAAACTTTTTTACTATTGTGCCTCTTCTCAATCCATGCTACAGTGCTCGCAATCTCTTTTTTGATTGTTTTCCCTTTTGACAACTGGGATGCGTGATAAAAATGACCTTTCAAGGTGTTTACATGGACATCTAGTATCGGATGTCCTCCAAACAAGATCTTTGCATTTGCTGTTAGCGGCAACAAACAAAACAATATTACGAACATAAGTTTTTTCATTCAGATCACTCCCCTTTCGGTTTCCTGCATATGTAGGCTAAGGGATTCTGTGTAAATTACCCCAGCTTCAGTTCCTTCCTCAACTACAAACTTTGAACTATCAAAATCTGACATGGGAACGTTGATCACCATAAGCTCCCCACCATGCTCTTTTACAGCTAAATAAGCGTTTTTCTCGGCCAATGCGTAGTCACCCCAGGTACTAGGGGCTGGGATGCCTTCTGCGACCAGTTTCTCCTGTAGAGAAGTAGAGGTCCCATAGAATAATTCATTAAACTCTGATTCTTTAAGATACTGTCGCCAATTTTCAAGTAGAAGTTTCATGCTACCGATTTGCTCCCCTTACATTTCCATTTTTTTCTAGAAAGCGTGTTCGCACAAGGGGGGTTTTTACATTTCTTGATTTTTGCAGATCGAGCGC
>Ga0075441_10000070_pt1 | contig 45785 bp, 48 predicted proteins | sample CoawatmetaG00DNA_FD_71582 | JGI IMG/M metagenome (GOLD analysis project Ga0075441, IMG submission 71582) | Marine microbial communities from the West Antarctic Peninsula - Coastal water metaG002-DNA | ecosystem: Environmental > Aquatic > Marine > Coastal | place: Atlantic Ocean: West Antarctic...
CCAGCGCGCGACAGGCTGCGCCAGATCAGTGCGATCCCCATGTTTCAACGACAAAACAAGTTTGCGACCAACACCCGTATACGCCAACACTGAACGCCCCTTTTCCCAGGGACGCGCAATCCGCAGACAATCATCACATTTGGCATCGTAGTCACCAAAATCACCAGGCAACGCAGTGCCGCAAGCATCACAAATCGTGCCACTTATGAACTGTGTATCGCGCCAACACGCGCCACAAAGACCAAAGTCATCCGTGGTCGCCACATCACACGCGACACATTGCGCGGGGTAAATGGCACGAATGATCCTTTGCATCTGCATGTTTGCACCCTAAATGACCCGTTATGGATAAACTCACCGACCGCACCGCCCTTTTACGCAATCGCGCCCGCGCAGTTCCAGATGCGCTTTTCCTGCACGACGTCGTTGCTAACGAGACTAAGGAAAGACTCAAAGAGGTTAACAGAACCTTTCAATCCGTTGCGATTGTGACTGGTTTCCCTGATTTTTGGCAAACGCAGTTCCCAGATGCGGTTATTGTGGCCGATGACGAGACGCTTGATCTAACCGAAGCCTCCTTTGATCTAGTGCTACATGTGATGACGTTGCATTGGGCGAATGATCCGGTGGGGCAATTGGTGCAATGCAGACGCGCGCTAAAGCCCGATGGGCTGCTGCTATGCGCATGTTTGGGTGGACAAACCCTGCACGAACTGCGCAGCGCGCTGGCAGAAGCAGAGGCCGTCGTGGCCGGTGGCTTATCTCCGCGGATTGCCCCGATGGGCGAGATCAGAGACCTTGGTGGGTTGCTGCAACGGGCTGGACTTGCGCTGCCTGTCGCTGATGGCGTGCCATTGAAAGTCAGCTATAAAAACGCCTTCCACGTCATGCACGATCTGCGCAAAATGGGTGAAAACAGCGCGCTGAACCACAGGCCCCGCCATTTCAGCATGCGCAACATACTGACCGAAGCGGCGGCGCTTTACGCGGAACACTTTACCAATGACGAAGGTCGGGTAAATGCCACATTCGAGATTATTATGCTAACCGGATGGGCACCCGCCGATAGCCAACCCAAAGCCCTCCGGCCCGGGTCTGCGACAAATCGACTGGCAGACGTGCTGGGGACTACTGAAACACCGCTTAAAGATGATAACAATTGACCAAACGATCTGCGCAGCTACGTATGGGCGCAAAGGAACAGTAATATGACAGACAGATCCGCAGCACAGTGCCCCGTGCACGCACAGGCCGACCACCCAAAGATTATGCCAGCTAAGGTAGGGGTTCTGGTCGCCAACCTTGGGACGCCCGATGACACCGACTATTGGTCGATGCGTCGATATCTGAACGAATTTTTATCGGATAAGCGCGTCGTGGATTATTCAAAGTGGATTTGGCAGCCGATTTTACAGTTGGTCATTCTGACCATTCGGCCATCCAAGTCGGGTGCGGCCTATAGGTCCATCTGGAACGAAGAAGACGACGAAAGCCCCCTTTTGACGATCACGAAAAAGCAAACGAAGGCAATCAAGGCCACCTTGGCCGATCAGTACGGCGATAGCGTGATGGTCGACTTTTGCATGCGGTACGGCAATCCGTCGACCAAATCCAAAGTCCGCGAAATGGTCGAGGCGGGGTGTACCAAAATCTTGTTCTTCCCGCTTTATCCGCATTACGCTGGGGCCACATCAGCGACCGCAAATGACCAATTCTTTCGCGCATTGATGGAAGAAAAATGGCAGCCAATTGCGCGGATTGTCGAACCCTATTTCGAAAAGCCAACTTACATTGAGGCGCTCGCGCAATCGATTGAAACGGCCTATGCGGCAACCGATAAAAAGCCGGAAATGCTCATTTGTTCGTACCACGGTATTCCAAAACGTTACCTGCTTGAAGGTGATCCATACCACTGCCAATGCCAGAAAACGACACGGCTATTGAAAGAACGGCTTGGCTGGGATGACACACAGATCAAGACAACCTTTCAATCCATTTTTGGGAGAGAGGAATGGCTAAAGCCCTACACCGTCGAAGAGGTTGCGCGACTGGCCAAAGAGGATGGCGTCAAAAGCATTGCGATCTGCGCACCTGCGTTTTCCGCCGACTGCATTGAGACGCTGGAAGAGATCAACGAAGAGATCAAAGAGAGCTTTGAAGAGGCTGGTGGAGAGGACTTTTTGTATATCCCTTGCCTCAACGATAGTCCGGCGCATATCTCGGCTCTTTGCGGGATCATCGATGAAAATCTGGCAGGCTGGGTTAAGCCTTAAGGATCAACAAAACCGGCGCCTTTGTGGCTGCCGTCACAGAACGGTTTGTTCTTGGACGCGCCGCAGCGGCACAAAAACGCCTTTTCAGCCTGCGCAATCTTGCGGCCCGTTCCGGTCGTGATTTCTAGATTGCCAATAACCTTGAGCGGGCCGTTCGACACACGCGCAATATCAATTTCGCCACCAATAGTGTTGATCTCGGCTTGAGTATTTGGCACGGGCTCTCCGGTTGCGACAAAGCCACCATCGACGTGACTGTAGTCGCAATAAGGCTTGTTCTTGGATAGGCCACAACGACACAATGTAACGCGCGGCTGGTCAGCCGTGCCGTCAACAACGATATCTCCCATGAAAGCCAAAGGGCCATTTTCTAGCACCGCAATGCGGTTGATGATCGGCGGTTGCTCATCGGCGTCGGGTTTTTGAAAAGCCAACGCGCCTGACGGGCACGTGCGGATCATTGCAGCGACCTCTTCGGCAGAGGCATTGTCGGGCTGGACCCACGGGCGCTGGGCAGGGTCAAACACCTTTGGCAGTTTTAAGAAACAGTTTCGGGCGTGGATGCAGCGCTTCATATCAAAACTAACTGCGATATCTTGGCCTTGATACGTTTTGCGCGCCATGTGCTGCTCCCTTTGTGCCATTTCAGATTACCGCGAAAGTCACAAAAGACAATGCTATACGCCGTAGGATGGGTTTTAACCCATCTTCCTCGGACGGGAAAAAGCGGCAGATTTCTGCGCGGCCATTATCCTAGATCAACAACACCTGTGTACCGTTTTTAGTCATACTAAAAAGCTCGGCGATGTGTTCGTTATATAGACCGATACAGCCGTTCGACGACCGTCGCCCAATCTTGCGCGTATCGTGTGTGCCGTGGATACGGTAATATTGCCACGTCAGATAAAGCGCGTGCGATCCAAGCGGATTATTAGGGCCGGGGCCAATAAACGCTGGCCATTCGGGATTGCGCTCAAGCATCGAAGGTGTTGGGCGCCAGCTTGGACCCACGACCTTGCGCACAATTGAAGTGCGGCCTTTGCGGGTCAAATCCTCGGTCAACGGCACCGATGTCGGATACAGCTTATAGATGCTCCGATCTTCGGACCAAAAATGCAACGCACGGCTTTGCAAATCGACAAGCACGGCGCCATTGGTCAGATTGTCGAAATACGGTTGCCATTCAAGCGACCGGAAACTGGAAATGTTACGGGTCACAGCCCCAACAATATCTACTTCGATCTCCGTGCTGTTCGTTGTTTGGGCAACTGCACCAGTCCCGATGGTCGCAGCACCCGCTGCGATAAATCTGCGGCGGGACAGTATTTGATTCTTAAACCTGCTCATCAATATCTCCATCGGTCTCAGGTGCTGATTTATTTCACGTTTATTTAGTCAGCTTGCTGGATCCATGCAAATCAAACAATCGTCAGACTGGCGAACCTTTGCTGAACAAGGTTTGAAGTGTGTCTATGAAGACGCTAAGAGGGTTAAACAGATTAGGAATGAGTACGCATATGAACCGTCGCAAGATTTTGACCGGATTGACCTTGATGGGTCTGGCAGCCTGTAGTGCAAACACATCTGCACGGATCGGCGCGGATGGCCTACCATTACCGCAGGTTTATAAAATCGGGCCGAACGACACCGGCGACATTCAATTTCGTATGCTCGACAGCGTGAACACGCTGCGCCAAGCAGCTGGTGTGCCCGCTGTTGAACTGGACGCGCAACTTAATGCAGCGGCTGCGACCCACTCACGCGATATGTCGGCCCAAAACCGCCCTTGGCTTTTCGGGTCTGACGGGTCATCTCCGCTGGATCGCGCCAAGCGCGCTGGATTCCAAGGACAAGTTATTGGCGAAAACATCGCTGAATCCTACGAAACAGAGCTGGAAACACTGGCAGCATGGATGCGTCAGGCCGACACGCGCGGCGTTGTCCTTGACCCCAAAGCACGCCGCATGGGTATTGCGTGGTTCCAAGAACCAGCTGGCAAACTGTGGTGGACGCTAAGTATGGGCAGTGATGCGGTGATTGGCGTCTCAGTCGTGCAAACCACATCTACATCCGCAGACACGCAAGTACCGTTTCAACTGGGGAACTTTTAGGGGTGAATGTAAATGATGGTGCCGATATTCACCATCGCATAGATTTCTTCAATCTCTTCATTGGTCACTGCGATACAACCCCATGTCCAATCATCTTGGCCAAGGAAATTGGTCGGTGTTCCGTGGATGAAAATCTCTCCACCAGGTGATTTTCCAACGGACCGCGCATAAGCCACATCGTCTGCGTCGGGATATGAAATGCCCAAAGACAAGTGATAACGGCTATTTGGATTACGACGGTTTATCAAATACGCACCTTCAGGTGTGCGCCCGTCACCTTCGATTTGCTTATGCTCAGTTGGCGCGAAGCCCAGCTCGAAATTATACGTACGTATCACCGTCGATCCGCTCAAAAGACGCATCATGCGTGCCTCTTTGAACACTTGAACACGGGTAATTTCGGGGCCAACGTAAGACTTAAATTTAGTCGCACATCCAGCGAGCCCAAGGGCCGCGCCTATCATCAAAAGTCGTCTGGTAATATTCATCTCTGCCCCCGGTCTTTTGCCGTTTGGCTATTCATACACCATAACATGCGTGCTGTGCTGGAAAAATTTGCTACCGCGGTCACGACCGCGTGAAATTGCCGACCATTTCAACATGTGGCGACCAGCGAAACTGATCCACAACCTGCACCCAATTTAGGTTAAACCCTGCTTTTTCCAGCTGGACCGCATCGCGTGCGAACGTAACCGGATTACACGATACCATCGCAATGGTCTTAACATCTGAAACCGCAAGCGTGGCGATCTGCGCCTCTGCTCCCGCGCGCGGCGGATCAATAACAGCCGCATCAAATTTGCGCAGCTCATCAGGTTCCAACGGACGACGGAACAAATCACGCGCTTCGGATGTAACCCGCTTTAACTCGCGACCACCGCGCCAACCCCGATCAAGGGCGGCAACCATGTCGGCGTCACCTTCAACCGCATGGACTTCGGCGCGCGCAGATAGTGGCAACGCAAACGTCCCGCACCCAGCAAACAGATCAACGATCCGGTTCGCCTTGGCAGTAACTTCTTCAACAGCGCCCAACAACGCGGCCTCACCATGTTTGGTTGCCTGCAAAAACGCACCAGCGGGTGGCGTCACGCGGGTGGTTCCCAAAAACTGTTCCGGCGGATTCATCGTCACAACAGGTTCTTGGGGCCAAACCAAACGGGCGATCCCATTTTCTTGGGCAAACACCGCAAGCGTCTGACGCAGTTCAGGTGTCAGTGGCGTTTCGGTATCAACATAAATATCCAAACCGGCGGCTGTTTCCGTCACGGTCAAAGCGATCTCGGCCTTGCGCGAGGCAGCGATCACTACCAGTTTTTCCAGCACTGGAAACGCATCCATAATCCCGGGCGTCAAAAGCTGGCAATCTGGTGTCGCAACCAAGTTATGCGTGCCCTTAGCATGAAAGCCCAACATCGCCCCGCCCTTTGTCCGCTTGCCAGCAATCTTTGCGCGGCGGCGCGATTGCGGCGGCGACGTCAGTACATCACGGAATGTCGTCGTGATCCGCTGGGCGGACAGCGCGCGCTGCACAATACCCAGCTTCCATGCAGCCACAAAGTCATCGTTGGCGTGCTGCATTGCACAGCCACCGCAGGTTTTGAAATGACGACAAGGCGCAGCAACACGGTCAGGGGACGGCGTGATAATCCGTACAGTACCATCTTGAGCAACTTCGATTTCTTCACCAGGCAACACACGGGGCAACAATGTGCGCCCGTCATCAACTTTGCCTAGACCCAGATGGGTTAGTCCTTCGATCATCGCCATTGTTTATTCCGCCACATCTTTGACATTAATGAATCCACCCGACTGCCTGTTCCAATAACGCGCATAAAGCCCGTCTTGACGTAGCAGGTCGGCGTGCGTTCCCTGTTCCTTGATCTGCCCCGCGTCAAGCACAATAATCCGGTCCATGCGCGCAAGTGTCGACAATCGGTGCGCAATTGCGATGACGGTCTTGCCCTCCATCACCGTTTCTAGCGCAGACTGAATGGATGCCTCGACCTCGGAATCAAGCGCGCTTGTGGCTTCATCCAGCACCAAAATGGGCGCATCTTTTAAAATAGCGCGAGCAATCGCGATGCGTTGGCGTTGGCCACCAGACAGCTTGACACCCCGTTCACCCAGATGCGCATCATATCCTTTGCGCCCCTGATGGTCGCGCAGGTCTTTGATGAAATCCGTGGCCTCGGCTTGTGCCGCGGCGGCCTCGATTTCGACCATTGACGCATCTGGTCGACCATAGCCGATGTTGGCGCGCGCAGACCTGTTAAACATCGCTGTCTCTTGGGTGACCATGCCGATTTGGCGACGCAGGCTTTCTTGAGTGACGTTTCGCACGTCTTGTCCATCAATCAAAACGGCACCACCTTCGGTATCGTAAAGCCGCAAAAGCACGGACACGAGCGTGGATTTCCCTGCGCCTGACGCCCCAACAATGCCCAGCTTTTCTCCAGATTCGATCGACAGGTCGATGCCATGCAAACCGCCAGCGCCACCGCCATACATAAATATCACATCATCAAATTTGATCTGCCCATCAGTCACATTCAAAACCCCCGCGTCGATGCCATCAACAAGCGTATGCGCAGGCGACAGTGTGCGAATCGCGTCCTCGACTTCACCGACATCGGCATACATGCCAAGCAAGGTAAAACTGACCCAACCCGTCATCTGCGCTAGTCGCAATCCGATGGAGCCAGCGATAGCAATATCGCCAGCGGTCGCGGTGCCTTGCGTCCAGAAATACAGCGTCGCACCCACGATGATCAACGGAAGCACGCCAGCCAGCGTCATCAGACAAAACCGAAAACCAGCCGATAACCAGCCAAAGCTAACAGTCGCAAGACGCATGTCTTCAAGTGCATCAATCGCGGTGCGGTCCTCAAATCTGTCGTGCGCAAACAGTTTGACCGTTTTGATGTTCGTCACGGTATCCACGATCTGGCCCGTGACCATCGCACTGCGCGCTGCCTTTTTGCGCGACGCGACACGCACCCGCGGCAAGAAAAATCGGATCAAAACAATATAGGCGGCAGCCCAAGCCGCAAGCAACGCAGCGGTGCGCCCATCGATGGTCAGCATTAACAACACCGACCCGATCAACGACGCCAACGCAAAAACAACCGTGTGGATCGTTTCAATCACTAGGTTCGTCGCAGCACGGGCCACCTGCCCCTGTTTTTGCGCAATCCGGCCAGCGAAATCATCGTCAAAAAACTGGACCGACTGACCCAGCGTGTGGCGATGCAGCCGCGCATAAATAAGGGTCGTCAAAGATGGGCGCAACACGACGGCTTGCATCACGCCGGACGCCCCCATCACAATAGGACGCAAAACGATGAAAAACGCAGCGACGCCAAGCAATAGACCCATATTCGTGTCGAAAAACTGTGTGCGATCCACATCAAGCGCGGCGTCAATCACAAGACCAAGGATCAGCGCAGAAAGAACCTCAAGCACACCTGCAATGACGGACACAAAACTGCCTAGCGCCATATAGCGAAAGCTGCCGTTAAACGCCCAAATAAAGAACGCTGTAAACGTATTGGGCGGCGGCCCTTCTGCACGGGCATTCGGGTTGATCAGGTTGCTTGCGTTTCTCATGTTTGTCCTAAAAATCCACCGGACTGCCGCGCCCAGAACTTTGAATATTTTCCGTTTTGATCAAGCAAACTGTTGTGTGTGCCGTCTTCAATTATACACCCCTGATCCATAACAATGATCCGGTCCATCTGCGCGATGGTCGACAAGCGGTGCGCAATTGCGATGACGGTTTTACCCTGCATCATTTTATACAACGTCTCTTGGATTGCTGCCTCGACCTCGGAATCAAGCGCGCTTGTCGCCTCGTCCAAAATCAATATCGGTGGATCTTTCAAAATCACACGGGCCAACGCAATACGCTGCCGCTGACCGCCAGACAACTTAACACCACGTTCGCCGACACGGGCATCATAACCTTTGTTGCCTTCGCTATCTTCCAACCCAAGAATGAAATCATGCGCCTCTGCCTTTTTGGCAGCGGCGATGATCTGGTCTTCGGTCGCCGTAGGATCACCATAAATAATGTTTTCACGCACAGACCGATGCAGCAACGAGCTGTCCTGTTGCACCATGCCGATTGCGGACCGCAGGCTGTCTTGGGTCACTTCGGCAATGACTTGCCCGTCGATAATGATCGCTCCCTGTTCAACATCGTAAAATCGCAAAATAAGCTTTACGAGGGTCGATTTTCCAGCACCTGACTGACCAACAAGCCCGACCTTTTGACCCGCCGCGATACTCAAATTGATGTGGTCCAGGCCACCTGTGTCCTTACCGTAATGATGGGACAAATCACGCAATTCCAGCGCACCATCCGCGATTACCAGCGGTCTTGAATCAGGTCCGTCAAGCAACATGACCGGCTGTGCAATCGTTTTCATACCCTCAGCAACCACACCCAGATTACGATAGAAATTTGACACCGCCCACATGATCCAACCAGACATGCCGTTCATGCGCAGAGTCAAAGCAGTGGCAAGTGCGACGACACCGATATCTGCAAAACCATGGACCCATAACCAAATCGCCCAAGCGACCACACCAACGATCAGGAATCCATTCAGCACGCTAAGCGAAATATCCATAATCGTGTAGAGCCGCATTTCCTGTTGAAACGTCAAGCGGGCTTTCTCGATCACTTCTTTTGCATAGTCGATTTCGCGATCATGGTGCGCGAACATCTTAACCGAATGAATGTTGGTGTAACTATCAACGACACGCCCGGTTACAGCGCTTCGTGCGTCTGATGCCGCCTCGGACGCTGGTGTTATCTTTTTCACAACCCACCGCAGTAAAATACCATAAAGAACGAACCAAATAAGCAGTGGAATAATCAACCGGATATCCGCATCGCCAAGCAGGATCAGCGCACCCACCAGATAGGCGATCGAGAACGTCAGCGCGTCGAAAACCTGAAACACCACCTCGCCCACCGCAGGCGGTGTTTGCATAATACGGTTGGCGATGCGTCCGGCAAAGTCATCTTCGAACCAGCCGACAGATTGGCGCAGCACCTGACGGTGGGCACGCCAACGCACCAATGTTCCGATATTCGGCATGATCGTTTGATTTAATAGCAGAACGTGCAACGCTTGGGTCAACGGCCGCATCGTCAGCAGAAAAATCGCGACAAGCACCAGTTCGGTCCCCGATTCCACCCAAACTTGCGCAGGCGTACCATCAGACAAAATATTTACCAGCCGCCCAAGATAGCCTAGCAACCAAATCTCAACGATGGCGACAATAACCGACAAGGCACCGGTGATCCAAAACACCCTCCGAAATGGACGCGTGTAATCGATTAGGAACGGCAAAAGCCGCTGTGATGGTGCGTCGGTCGCCTCATACTTTGTATAGGGGTCGACAAGATTTTCGAAGAAACGAAACATCTAGGTCTGCCTTTGATTGTAATACATCTGACATAGCGTGGTTCAGGTCAGAGGAAAACCGCCAGCGAAAAACCTGCCAGCGCCACGGCCATAATCCGCATGAATATCTGCCATGCGCGTGGGTTATTCAGCAGCAGCGACAGCAAAGACCCCGCCCAAGTCCAAAATAGACAAACGAACAAATTGATGCCTGAAAATGCTGCCGCCAGATACATCGCCTGTTGGCTTGGCGGGAAGTCGGAAACATAGATCGCGGCGGCCAATGCGACAATCCAAATCTTTGGGTTCACGGCTTGGAACAGCACCGCCTCGACGAACCTAAACGGACGGATGCCCGTTTCGCGCTTCGTGACAGGACGGGCTTGCCAAAGCCCCCACGCCATCCATAAAATCCAAAGAGCCGCGACGATCTTAAGGCCAAGGATAAGCCATGGAACAGTTTGAATCAGAACCCCGATCCCCAACCCTGTTAGCCCAGCAATAATTCCAACGCCCAACGCCACGCCAAGTATATGCGGTACCGTCGCCTTGAACCCAAACCGTGCGCCGGACGCCGTTAGCAAGACCACGTTTGGACCCGGCGAAAACAAACCAACGAAGACATAAGTCATCATCAGATAGATGGCGTCTGGGTCGTTCAAAGAAGATCAGCCTTGGCAAGCGTAAAGCCAGACGCAATCCATTTTGCCTCTGCCAACTTCAGCGACTTGCCAAGCGCGGCACCTTGAAGTGCCGGCATCAAATCCGCTGCATTTAGCGGAAATATTTGAACAGCGGCTGCCTCAAAATCAACCAACCGTGCCGGATCAACAGGTTGGGTCATGCTGGCTTGTTCAATTAAATATCGATCCGTTGCGGCGTCGGCCCCGTTACGAAATGCCAGCTCAGTCAGCGGCATATCAACGAGTCGGACATCAATTGCTTTTTGCTGGGCATTTGATAGCCGCAAGCAATCTCGCTCTCCGCCAAGTGCAACAAGCCTCCGGATCGGATCGGGGTCTAGCCCCAAAATTTGCTCAAGATGTACCAAAACTGCGACCACATCGCGGGCGGCCCCTGGCAATATATGCATCAGGACACCCGACTGCCCCATCGCGGCCACAGCAGGTGCTGGGTCAGATGCCGACAATAACTTGAGCATCTCGGACGTCACCCGCTCTGATGACAATCCATCCAGCCCGTCCGCATACATCGCACATGCAGCAAGGCCGTCAGCATCGATGCCCGCGTCCGTGTCGCCGTACCAAGCATAAAACCGGAAAAACCGCAGGATGCGCAGGTAGTCTTCTTTGATCCGCGTCACGGGGTCTTCGATGAAACGAACGCGGTGGGCGTGCAGGTCTAGCAAGCCACCCAGCGGATCCGCCACCTTACCGCGAATATCGCAATACAGCGCGTTCATCGTGAAATCGCGACGGCGCGCGTCGTCTTCCATGGAATCTGAAAATGCCACGACGGCGTGCCGACCATCGGTGGCAACATCGCGGCGGAACGTGGTGACCTCGACCGGTTCGCCATTAGACACTATCGTCACTGTGCCGTGATCAATCCCTGTTGGAATCGCCTTCAGCCCAGCGGCTTTGGCAAGCGACATCACGGTTTCAGGGAGCGCATCGGTCGATAGATCAAGGTCAGACACCGGTACATCAATCAGCGCATTGCGCACCGCCCCACCGACAAACCACGCCTGATAACCGGCGTCTTCTAGCATCGTACAAACGCCGCGAGCAGGGCCATGCAGCCAAGGGGCATCAAGCGTCGTCATGTCATACGATCCGCGAGCGCACGCAAGATGCGGGCAGTAGCACCCCAAATATAATAGGGGCCATAAGGCACGACAAAGTACTGACGACGATGCCCCCGCCAATGGCGACCCTCAATACGGAACATTGTGGGGTCTGAGACGTGGGCCAGTGGCGCCTCGAACACTTCGGAAACTTCGCCCAATTCGGGTGTCGGATCAAACGCGCCATGAACCAATGCAACAACGGGTGTCACCGTGTATCCGGTAACTGTCTCATGCGGAGGCAGCGTTCCAAGAACCTCGACACTATCCGGCATCAGGCCGATTTCTTCGCGAGCTTCGCGCAACGCAGCGGCAATTTCGTCCACATCACTGGAATCCTGTTTACCGCCAGCAAAAGCAATCTGTCCGGGGTGATGTTTCAGCTTGGCGGACCGCTTGGTTAGAATGAGGCGGCCAGTATCCGCGCGCACTGCGATCAGCACCGACGCTGGCGTCAACTTTCGGCCAGTCGGTAAAGCCACGTCTTTGTTTAGGTCATAGTCAGAGGACGCACGGCCCGTCTTAGACAGCGCATCCATCAATGTTTGGCGTAGATCAGGCGTCTTCACTTTTCGCCTCGAACCCAAGCGATGTTGGGTCAAAGACATAATGCGATCCGCAGAACTGACAATCAGCTGTGACCGTGCCCTCGTCCGTTGTCATATATTTGATGTCTTTGGCCGAATAGATCGACAAAGACTGGCGCACTTTATCCTCGGAACAGGTGCACCCAAATTTGACAGGCTGCGGGTCATAGACGCGCGGCTCTTCTTCATGGAACAGGCGAAGCAACAAATCAGCTGGAGTTACCGTCGGGCCGATCAATTCGATCTCATTGACCGTATCCAACAATGCGTTAGCACGAATCCAGTTTTCACTTTCGCCCGCCGTCAGAATGTCAGACGCCTCGATTAAACCATCTTCGCCGGACCCGCCTTCACCGGACATTTCAGGGGACGCCTTCGGCATGTGCTGCAGCATCATACCACCAGCGCGCCATTGCTCTGTTTCACCAGGCACTTGGCTACGACCAAAGGACAGCTCGAACCGTGTCGGCAACTGCTCTGATTGCGAAAAATACGTCTGGGCACAAGATGCCAGTGATCCACCGGCAATCGGCGTGATCCCTTGGTACGGGGTCATGTCCTCACCCTGATCAATGAGGATCGCAAAGTAACCTTTGCCGATCTGGCTAAACGGTACAGCGTTATGATCCAGCGTGTCTTTGTCATACGACGCATAGGCGCGGATGCGGGCGGGTTCGCCATCAGCAATCGGCGCATAATAATCGGTCGCGATCAAACGCGCAGGACCATCGCCGCGGACTTGCAACGACAGCTTCCAACGGGTTTTCATCGATTGGCCGATCATCGCGGTCAGCAACGCCATCTCAGCGACCAAGCTTTCGATCAGCGGTGGGTAATCGTGCTGGGCCAGAATTTCTTCAAATGCCGTATCCAAACGCGCGACGCGCCCCCGAATATCGGACGCGTCAAGCTGAAATGGCAGGACGGTATCGTCCCAAGCAATTTTGCCGGTGGTCATGGGCTTTCCTTACATGTGCGCAATTGGCATACCGCGCCTATATAGTCAGGACAAGCCACGGTCCAAGGGGGCAACGATGATCAAACGGTACGGAAATTTACCCAAAGTCGGGCAGCAGTACACATTGCGCGCTGGTGTCTATGCAATTTTGCCCAACGCAGGACAGCTTTTGCTGACCTACCAAGCAGCCCCGCATTACGAATTCCAACTACCCGGTGGCGGAATTGACGCTGGAGAAAGCCCGTTGCAAGCGCTTCACCGCGAAGTATTCGAGGAAACTGGCTGGAGCATCGCGAAACCCCGCCGCCTTGGCGCATTCCGCAAATTTGTCTGGATGCCCGATTATGAAATGCACGCTGAAAAGCTGTGTCATATCTATACGGCAATGCCGGTTCGGCGACACGGCCCCCCACGCGAGGCGAGCCACGAAGCTGTCTGGATGTACCCTAGCGACGCCATTCAAGAACTAGCGAATGATGGCGACGCTGCATTTGTAGCGAACTTGTCGTTTTAGGTACCTGTAAGAGAACGACCTTCAATAACATGTCCGTAGATGGTGGTAAGAATGCTGATTCCAACCATCATGCTGACCCACTGAACAGCGATACTCAAAACACCCAAAACAACCGGAATACCGGAAAATAGCGTTGTAACGATCGTAGTCGCGGCGAAGTTTAGCACGATCACAATGATGCTAATACCCAAAATCATTTCCCAAACATCATTTGTCTTGATCCACGCCTCCACACTGCCCATTTGTTCGCCTACGGCGACAGACGGCAGCGATACGCTGACCCGCAACCAAATAAATGTTAGCATGACATTCAACCCGACAACTCCAACGATACCAGTGATAGTGTTGCCACCACCGCCCATTATCAAAGGCAGCACCAGAAACATCAAAGGGATCATAACGCATGACATTTGCAAAACGATCATCAGCATGCGCGCGATATAAGTACCAATCGGGCGATCCGATATTGACGGCACAACTCCGGGATATTCCTCTAGCAGAATATATCGATGCCATGTCACAGCGATCCACCCAAAGGTAAACATCACTGCAACAGCAATAATAATGAAGAGAAGGGCAAGTGAACCTGAAAAATTCGCGTTTGCGAGCGTCGTTTGTTCACCTCCGATGGGCAATCCCAAAAGAAAAGCCGAAACAGCTATGATACAAACCAACATTACAAATGGCGCAACTGACGCCTTCAAAGCTTCCTTCAAATTTCCAAAAACAATGACAAACGCGTGTCGCACAATATTCCAAGCCACGGGCAATTTCCTTTAGGTGATCAATCTCGTCTGCCTTTGGTTGCATTGCGCGCCCTGCCCCGTCAATCCGCTATCCTTGCGCGGCCCAACAAAACCCGTTACCCCGCTGGAAAATTCACACTTCTGAAAAGGCCCGTACTTATGTCCGCTCCGAAAAAAGTTGTCCTCGCATATTCCGGTGGTCTTGATACCTCGATCATCCTGAAATGGCTGCAAACCGAATATGGCTGCGAAGTCGTGACATTTACAGCCGATCTAGGTCAGGGCGAAGAGCTGGAGCCAGCGCGCGCCAAGGCCGAAACGATGGGTGCATCGAAAATCTATATCGAAGACCTGCGAGAAGAATTCGTGCGCGATTTCGTGTTTCCAATGTTCCGCGCCAATGCGCTGTATGAAGGTCTGTATCTGCTCGGTACATCCATCGCGCGTCCGCTGATTTCCAAACGTCTTGTTGAAATCGCAGCGCTTGAAGGCGCCGATGCCGTGTCCCACGGCGCAACGGGCAAAGGCAACGATCAGGTTCGGTTTGAGCTGGCGGCATATGCGCTGAACCCAGACATTAAGGTCATCGCGCCTTGGCGTGAATGGGACCTGACCAGCCGCACGAAGCTGATCGAATTTGCTGAACTGCACCAGATCCCTGTGGCGAAAGACAAACGCGGCGATGCTCCGTTTAGTGTCGATGCAAACCTGTTGCACACATCGTCCGAAGGTAAGGTCCTCGAAGATCCCGCCGTCGAAGCACCAGAATATGTGTACCAGCGCACGGTGTCCCCAGAGAACGCGCCAAACGAGCCAGAGTTCATTGAAATTGGGTTCGAGCAGGGAGATGCAGTGTCTATCAACGGCGAAATGCTGTCTCCGGCGACTGTTTTGACTAAGCTAAATGAACTTGGCGGCAAGCACGGCGTCGGTCGTTTAGACCTTGTTGAGAACCGTTTTGTCGGCATGAAGTCTCGCGGCGTTTATGAAACACCAGGCGGAACTGTCCTACTAGAAGCCCACCGCGGCATCGAACAAATCACAATGGACAGCGGCGCTGGGCATCTTAAAGACAGCATCATGCCGCGTTACGCAGAGTTGATTTATAACGGCTTTTGGTTCTCGCCGGAACGCGAAATGATGCAGGCTTTGATCGACAAATCACAAGAACATGTGACGGGTACTGTGAAGATCAAACTTTACAAAGGGTCCGCTACGACTGTTGCACGCTGGTCGGATCATAGCCTTTATTCCGAAGCCCACGTGACGTTTGAAGATGATGCCGGTGCTTACGATCAAACGGATGCACAGGGGTTCATTCAGTTGAATGCGTTGCGGTTGAAGTTGTTGGCTGCGCGCGACCGTCGTCTGAAATCCTAAATCCTGTGCGCTGCCAGTTTTTCGTAAATTGGCAGTGCGTCTTCCAGCAAGGTTTGATTGTCGCCCGTCAGGGTTGGCAACGGACCTTCGGCGCCCGCAAATCGCGTCGATTTATGCACGGCGTTGTACCAATGCGACGCCCAAATTCCATCGTCTTTGCGCGGACCTGCGGGCCACGATAACATTGCTGGATCAAACGGCAAATCGATCGCAGTGCACAGTTTTTTCAACATGTTTTCAGGGTCTTGGCGGATGTCGGAGCTGTCGATGACGAGGCCGCCAATTTTGTCAAAAAGCGCTGCCTGCGCGGTATAACCGATGTCGTAGCCGGTGATGCTGTCACGCTTTTTTCCATAGCTGGCGATTACGCGCGCGGGGTGGCGGATCAGGTGGATGTTGACGCAGTCTTTTGCCCAATTAAGTGGGACGCCATCGATCATGTGATGCGGCATATGTTTCATGTAGAAATGCGGTTTTTGCGCGGGGATTGCGCCTGAACAACGCATTGCAACCCGCAAAGGATCAGCCTCGTGCGTCGCGATAATCTCGGCGGCCATCGGGTGGCTTTCACCCGTCAGTTTTAGGTAGGGCGCATAGAACGGCTCGTCCCAAATCGCGAAATCAGCACGGTTTCCAAAGGCGTACATCATCGCAGTTGAGAGGTTACGCGGACCGGACCACATGGCGATTTTCATGATAAATAATCCATAAGTTTTGCATAAGAATCGTATATGTCGTCTAAGCCCCGACCTCGGCTGTGATCAGGTCTTTGTAAAGCGCGCGGATGCGGGTGGTCATTGGGCCCAATTCGCCCGCGCCGATGATCCGCCCGTCAATAGAGCTGACGGGCGTTTGCGCGCCAAAGGTGCCCGTTAGAAATGCCTCGTCGGCGCCGTAGGTATCCACGAGGCTAAAGTTGCGTTCGAATACCGGAATGTCATTGGCGCGACACAGGTCGATAACCTTTTGACGGGTGATTCCATTCATGCAGTAGTCACCCGTGCTGGTCCAAACGGCACCTTTGCGCACGATGAAAAAGTTACAGGCGTTCGTTGTGTTCACAAAACCATGCAGGTCCAGCATCAGCGCTTCGTCTGCGCCCGCCTTTTGCGCTGCGATGCATGCAAGGATGCAGTTGAGTTTAGAATGACTGTTTAATTTGGGGTCTTGGGTCATTGGCAGGCCGCGCAAATGTGGCACGGTGGCAAGCGTAATCGGACGCGGTATTTTGGGTTGCGAATGTTCCATGATAATCACGAAAGTTGGGCCGGACTGCGACAGCGACGGATGTTGAAACGGCAACACCTTAACGCCCCGCGTGATCATCATGCGCGCATGCGCGTTGTCGATCATTCCGTTGGAATTTTGAGTGTCTAACAAGGCGAAAATGACGCCTTTCCGATCCATCCCGATATCAAGATCAATCGCTTTGGCGGCCTCGAAAAGACGGTCCATATGTTCATCTAGAAACGCCCATTTGCCGTTATACAGCCGCAGCCCTTCCCACACGCCATCACCCAACATGAACCCGCTGTCATAGACGCTAACCACGGCCTGATCGCGGGGCACAATTTTACCGTCCACATAGATAAGGATCGATTGATTGCGGATGTCGTCGTGGGCTTGGTGTGTTGTCACGTGATCGGTCATGGTGGTCCCCTTTTTGCCACGCTAGGCCCAGTTATCAAATGTTCCAAGCAGTAAAGAGCCCGTGATATCACCGTGCCGTGAATTGCGTCGCACTTCCATTCAGGGTCAGGTCAGATCTACATTTAGGAGAGACCCATGACCCACCCGATCCAATCCGCCAAAACGGCCCTTCTTGCGCTGACCATTGGTCTGGGCACATTTATGCAAGGCACCGCTGCCGAGGCCCGTGATATTCAAACTGCCGTCGTTGCGGGCGGATGTTTTTGGTGTGTCGAAAGTGACTTTGAAAGTGTGACGGGCGTGATTGAGGTGGTGTCTGGATATACTGGCGGTACATCGCGCAACCCGACGTATAAAACGCTGAAAGGGACCGGCCATTATGAGGCGGTCGAGATCACATATGACGCGGATCAGGTGAGCTATGATCAGTTGCTGCACATGTTCTTTCGCTCAATTGATCCAACGGACGCTGGCGGTCAGTTCTGTGATCGTGGCGATGTGTATCGCACCGCTATTTTTGTTGCCAATGGATCAGAGCAAGCCGCCGCCAATCAAGCGGTTGCTGCTGCCCAGTCAGCGTTGGGTCAACGCATTGTCACCCCAGTTTTGACTGCGGCCCGTTTTTACGAGGCAGAAGAATATCATCAGGATTATTACAAAGGCAGCAACATTGTGCTGACCCGTCGCGGTCCGAAATCTGAGGCCGAAGCGTATAAGTTTTACCGCGATGCCTGTGGTCGTGATCAGCGTATTTCACAGCTTTGGGGGAATGCAGCCCCGTTTGCTAACCACTAAAGTCGCGCACCTCTGACAGGTCGGGAATTACATCGGCAGTGCCTTGGCGGGTAACCATTAATGCACCCGCCTTGGTCGCCAATGCGATGGCTTGGGCCATTGGCATGCCCTGATCAAGACCGCCCAAAACATAACCGGTGAAGGTGTCGCCTGCCCCAGTTGTGTCGATCGGCGTGACGGGCAATGCGTCGAAATGTTGCTTACCGCCGGCTCCGTACCAGTCGGCCCCATCCCCGCCGAGCGTCACAATCACATCCGCCACGCCCAGTGCGTCAGGCGTTTTTCCGGTGGCGTCGGTCAGTTGCTGTGCTTCGATTTCATTCAGGATAAGAAAGTCGAGATGTTCGAGAACCGCAGCGACCCGTGCTGCGTCAAATGGCGCGGCGGCATAGCCGACTTTGAGCCCCATTTTCTTGGCTAGGGTCACGCCAGTCCGTTGCAGATTGGTTTCGTTTTGCGTGATAAACCAGTCGCCGGTTTGTGCCTCAGACAGTGCGGTTTGCAGGGTCGTTTGTGGAATATCAACGCTTGCGCCAGGAGCGAGGATGATCGCGTTTTCGCCATTGGTATCGACGGCAATTATCGCTTGGGATGTGGGTCCATCAACGATGGAAATATGCTGCGTGTCGACCCCGTATTCGATTAAGCGTTCAGTCGTCCAAATACCGTCTTGTCCGATTGCCCCGATGTGGTTCACGCGGCTACCTGACCGCGCGATGGCGACGGACATGTTCGCGCCTTTGCCGCCAAGATACGTGGCGCGCCCTGTAGCGGCGAGCGTTTCGCCGGGTGCTGGAATGTGTGGGACGCTGTAGACGACGTCGATATTAATCGATCCAAGATTCCAAACTGCCATTTAGCCCACCTTGCAGGCCGCGATCACGGCCATGTTCATGATGTCATTTGTCGTCGATCCAGTCGCGCAAATTTGCACCGGCTTTCCAACCCCAGACAGGATCGGGCCAATGATGGTCGCGCCTGCCATTTCTTGCATCAGTTTTACGCTGATCGAAGCGGAGTGGCGCGCCGGTACGACAAGAACATTTGCAGGGCCAGTTAGGCGGGAAAACGGGTAGTTTTCCATGGCGGCAGGGTTCAGCGCCACATCGACTGTCATCTCGCCTTCGTATTCGAAATCAACGCCGCGCGCATCAAGAACGGCGGGTGCGATGTGCATCTTTTCGGCGCGTTCAGACACGGGGTAGCCAAAGGTTGAGAACGATACAAATGCCACGCGCGGCTCTAGGCCAAGCTCGCGGGCAACAGACGCGCCTCGCTCTGCGATGTCAGCCAAATCGGTTTCATCGGGCCATTCATGCACAAGCGTATCGGTGATTAGAACGATCCGTCCTTTGTGCAAAATCGCTGTTACGCCAACGGCGCCGTCATGGGGTCCGGCGTCAAACACGTGGTTGATCAGTTCCAGCACATGTGCGGATTTGCGCGTCGCGCCAGTGACCATGCCGTCCGCGTGTCCATGGGCCAACATCAGTGCCGCGAATACGTGGCGGTCGCGAGCGGCCATGCGGTGAATGTCTTGGCTATCAAACCCTTTGCGATTCAAGCGGTCGTAGAGGAACGATTTGTAGGTTTCCAGATGTTCGGTCTTAGCGGCGTTGACGATTTCAAGCTCGTCAAACGCATCACCCAGACCTTCGGCGTCTAACTTGGCTTTTACGTCTTCATCGCGACCGACGACCAGTGCCTGACCAAGGCCGGATCGTTGAAATTGCACAGCGGCGCGCAATACGCGCAGATCGTCACCTTCGGCAAAAACCACGCGCGATTGCGCAGCGCGGGCACGGTTATTGAGGCCGCGCAGGATGTTGGCGGTCGGATCCATGCGTGCCTTAAGCGTATTTTCATAGCCTTCCATGTCGACGATGGGGCGACGGGCAACGCCGGTGTCCATGCCTGCACGGGCCACAGCCGTGGGAATGACGTGGATCAAGCGCGGATCAAACGGGGTCGGGATGATATAATCACGCCCAAACTTGAGCTTTTTACCATAGGCCATCGCGACCTCGTCTGGGACATCTTCGCGGGCCAAATCAGCGAGCGCACGTGCGCAGGCGATCTTCATTTCGTCATTGATTGCGCGGGCATGAATATCAAGCGCGCCACGGAACAGATACGGGAAGCCCAGCACGTTGTTTACTTGGTTCGGATAATCGGACCGACCCGTCGCTACAATCACGTCTTCGCGCACTGCGTGCACTTCTTCTGGTGTGATCTCGGGGTCGGGGTTTGCCATTGCGAAAATGACCGCGTTTGGCGCCATGCTGATCACCATGTCTTGGGTCACAGCGCCCTTGGCTGACACACCAAGAAAGACGTCACAGCCAGCCATTGCTTGGGACAGATCACGGTGTTCTGTGTTGGCGGCATGCGCAGATTTCCACTGGTTCATGCCTTCGGTTCGGCCTTGGTAGATCACGCCTTTGGTGTCGCACATGATGCAGTTGTTATGCTTTGCACCCATCGCCTTGAGCAATTCAAGGCACGCGATACCCGCAGCGCCTGCCCCGTTGAGCACGATTTTCACGTCTTCGATTTTCTTGCCAGAAATTTGCAGCGCATTCAAAAGACCCGCTGCACAGATCACGGCTGTCCCGTGCTGATCGTCGTGGAAAACGGGGATATCCATTTCCTCTTTTAAACGCTGCTCGATGATAAAGCATTCGGGCGCTTTGATGTCTTCAAGGTTGATGCCACCAAATGTCGGACCCATTAGACGGACCGCATTGCAGAACGCGTCGGAGTCTTCTGTGTCCAGCTCGATATCAATCGAGTTCACATCGGCAAACCGTTTGAACAGGACTGACTTGCCTTCCATAACCGGCTTGGATGCAAGCGCGCCAAGATTGCCAAGACCAAGAACCGCGGTGCCATTCGAGATCACAGCAACAAGGTTACCTTTGTTGGTGTAATCGTAGGCAAGCGCTGGATTGGCCGCAATATCTTCGCAAGGCACAGCCACACCGGGGGAATAGGCGAGCGACAAGTCGCGCTGCGTCGTCATCGGGACGGTTGCGTTGATCTCCCATTTTCCAGGAGTGGGTTGCAGGTGGAATGCAAGTGCATCTTCGCGGGTCAGTTTCTGCTTGGCCATCGTGCCGTCCTTTAATCTGGTCGGTGCAATCTATGGTGAATATGGGGGCACCCGCAACGCCCGACTTTTCTACTTTCGTCGCTAACATTGCCCAGATACTGTCCGTCCAATCACTTCGGGGAACTCAATGTCTGCTGCCGCATCCACAATCACGCCCATGATGGCCCAGTATCTTGAGTTAAAAGCCGGATATCCCGACGCCTTGCTGTTTTACCGGATGGGCGATTTCTATGAGATGTTTTTCGATGATGCTGTGGCTGCGTCTGCTGCGTTGGATATTGCGCTTACAAAACGCGGTAAGCATGACGGCGTTGATATTCCGATGTGCGGTGTGCCGCATCATGCCGCCGAGGGGTATTTTCTGACGCTGATCCGCAAGGGGTTTCGTGTTGCAGTGTGCGAACAGATGGAAAGCCCCGCAGAGGCGAAAAAGCGCGGCTATAAATCCATTGTGCGCCGCGATGTTGTTCGGCTGGTCACACCGGGCACATTGACCGAGGATTCGTTGCTGGATGCGCGCCGTCATAATTTCTTGGCCGCCTATGCAGATGTTCGCGGTGAGGGCGCAATTGCGTGGATCGACATATCGACTGGTGCGTTTTACGTGATGAGTTGTCCGCGTGTGACGCTTGGGCCTGAACTGGCCCGACTGACCCCGCGTGAAGTTATCGTTTTAGATGGAACTGAGGGCGATTACGCCGAAATAGTGTCTGATTCTGGCGCTGCATTGACCACGTTGGGTGGGGCCGCGTTTGATAGCACATCGGGTGAAAAACGGCTGTTGTCGTTGTTTAATGTTGGGTCGTTGGATGCATTCGGGAGCTTTGGTCGTGCGCAGGTTTCGGCGATGTCGGCCGTTGCTGAATACCTAGAGATTACCCAAAAGGGGAAATTGCCGCTTGTTCGTCCGCCGGTGATTGAAGGCCAAGCGAGTGCTATGCAGATTGACACTGCGACACGCCGATCGCTTGAGTTAACTCACGGAACAAGCGGCGGCAGGGCAGGGTCGCTTTTGGCGACGATTGACCGGACAGTGACCGCCGGTGGAGCGCGATTGTTGGAACGACGGCTTTCGAGCCCGTCTTGTACATTGTCGGTGATTGCTGAGCGGCAAAGTAGTGTCACGTATTTTGTTGGGAATACGCGACTGGCCGAGGATCTGCGTGATACATTGCGTGGTGTCCACGATTTAGACCGCGCGTTATCACGGCTTGCGTTGGAACGCGGCGGTCCGCGCGATATGACGGCGATCAGGAATGCGATTGCGCAGGCGCGTTTATTACGCGGGACGCTTAGCGAAGACATGCCAGATGCTTTGACGGCGGCGAGTGTTGCGTTTTCGGGTCATGATGAATTGTTGGCGCTGTTGGATGCCGCGCTTGTGGCCGAGCCACCGTTGTTGGCGCGCGATGGTGGGTTTATAGCGCCATCGTATGACGCCGAGCTTGATGAGGCGCGTAAACTGCGTGACGAGGGCAGATCTGTGATCGCTGCGATGCAGACCGAGTTCATTGAGCTAAGCGGAATTTCGGCGCTGAAAATTAAGCATAACAATGTGCTTGGGTATTTCATTGAAACGACGGCGACGCATGCGGAAAAGATGTTGGCCGCGCCATTAAACGAGACGTTCATTCACCGGCAAACCACAGCGAACCAAGTCCGGTTTACCACGGTCGAATTGTCCGAGATTGAGACTCGGATTTTGAATGCTGGTGGGCGGGCGCTTGAAATTGAAAAGCGGCTGTATCAGACACTAACAAAGGCGATTGTCGCACAAGCGGGGCCACTGGGTGCTCTTGCGCTGGGATTGGCGGAGTTTGATACGGCGACTGCGCTGGCGCATTTGGCAAGCATCGAAAACTGGTGCAAACCGACCATCGACGACAGTCGCGCGTTTGATATTTCTGGCGGGCGGCATCCGGTTGTGGAACTGGCGCTGCAAAAATCCGGCACGCCGTTTATTGCCAATGATTGCGGATTAAGCGAGACGCCGATTTGGCTGCTGACCGGTCCAAACATGGCGGGTAAATCGACGTTTTTACGTCAAAACGCGCTAATCGGAATCATGGCGCAGATGGGCAGCTATGTACCTGCGAAATCCGCGCATATCGGGATTATTAGTCAAATATTCAGCCGTGTTGGCGCGTCGGATGATCTAGCCAAAGGGCGTTCCACGTTCATGGTTGAAATGGTCGAGACCGCCGCGATTTTGAACCAAGCGGATGATCGGGCGTTGGTCATTTTGGATGAAATTGGACGCGGGACCGCGACCTATGATGGTTTATCGATTGCTTGGGCGACGTTGGAGCATTTGCACGACGTGAACCGTTGCCGTGCGCTGTTTGCCACGCATTACCACGAGATGTCACAACTTTCGGCGAAACTGGACGGCGTTGATAACGCCACAGTGACAGTCAAAGAATGGGACGACGACATCGTGTTTTTGCATGAAGTCAAAAAGGGCACAGCGGACCGTAGTTACGGCGTGCAGGTCGCAAGGTTGGCGGGCTTGCCGCAGGTCGTAGTGGACCGTGCCGCTGTGGTGCTTGAAGCATTGGAAAAGGGAGAGCGGGAAGGGCGGCAAAAGGCCATTATTGACGATCTACCGCTGTTTTCGATGACGCCAACGCCGATAATTAGGCCTGCTACCCCATCCAAGGTTGAAGACGCACTGCGCGACGTGATGCCAGATGAGTTAACGCCCAAAGACGCGCTGGCGTTGGTTTATACGCTGCGCGATTTGTTGGGCGACTAGCGTTGCCAGCTGCCGGATGCGCCACCGCCACTTGAAGACCCGCCTCCACCTCCGAAAGACCCGCCACCGGATGACCGTCCACCAGACGCTGATCCCGTTGCTGCAAGCATTGTGAAAACGGGGTAGTTCGCATTGCAGTGATTGCAGCGAAAATCTGTGCGTTTGGTGCCCGTGGTGGTTATCGTTGGGTGTTAAATAACCTGACTGCCCGTGCTTTCGAGCGTGGCATAGTTACATATTTTACAGAGCTTTTGACCGCTGAACCAGCGCGGCGACCCTTTGATCGTGACGTGGTCACAGTCGCGGCAAATCCAGACGTCATATTCCTTTGACGCGAGTTGTTCTTCTTTTTGTTGCACGTCCGTCAAATGCTTGTGTTCAAACTCATCCAATACACGCGGCATCCATGATCCATCAATAGGGCAGCGACGTGGTGCACGACGTCGGGCCGCAACATAAGCGCGCCAAATTGCAACGCCAATCAAGCCAAGCGGTGCGATGATGAACACACCAAGCCAAACCTTTAAATCGGTCCACCACCGTGTGACGATATTCGCGTCATATTGATCCGGCCAAACACCAGCAATTTCACGGATTGTATGATTAACGCCGATTTGAATGCCGGAACCGTATGTATCGAGCCGGAACTTGGGGATGATTACCTTGTCGATGATTTTTTTGAGGCCTTCGTCATGGGTTGCACCATAACCGCTCCCTACTTCGATACTCATGTCGCGATCAAAACGGGAAACAAGAAAAAGAACGCCGTCGTTGCGGGTCGCGTCGCCAATTCCCCAATGATTGAACAGTGCGGTTGCAAAGGTTTCATTGGAGACTGTTTGTTCATAGTCGCTACGCCATTCAATCGTCAAAACGGTCATTTCTATATCACGGTTTTTGCGCAGGTCGATCAGCGTTTTACGCAATACCAATTCTTGGAAGTTGGTCAATAAATCGGCGTAATCATTGACGTATGTATCATGGTTAATCGGGTAGGTTTGGGCCGTGGCGAGCGTGATGGACGCCAGCCACAGCGCAGATGCAAAGAGGGGCCAGAGAGTACGGCCCTACATTTTAGCTAGCTGGCGTGGATGATACGCCGACCTGTGCTGCGCGCAGCAGGCGGTCGTGGATCATGAAACCTTCGGCGGCGACTTGAATGATGTCGCCAGCGCGCGTGCCGGGCAGGGGTGCTTCGAACATAGCTTGGTGCAGCTTGGGATCAAAACGGTCGCCAACTTCGGGGACAATTGGGTCGATACCGTGCTTTTTAAATACCGAGATCAATTCGCGCATTGTCAGCTCGATACCTTCAAGAAGAACTTTGTTGCCTTCTTTTTCAGTCTCGCCAACGGACAACAACGCGCGGCGCATGTTGTCGTAAACCGGCAGCATATCGCGGGCGAGTTTAGAGCCGCCATAGTTTTCACCTTCGCGACGATCACGGTCTGAACGCTTGCGCATGTTTTCGGTGTCGGCGAGCGCGCGCATGAAACGGTCACGGAAATCGTCGCGCTCTGCCTCTGCGTCGGCAAGTTTACCGATCAGATCATCCTGCATGTCACCTTCAGCGGCGAGATCATCAAGGCTTAGTGGTTCGACGTTGTCGTCAGTCATAGTTTCGTCCTGTGTCATGAGCGGTCGGCAATCATTTTACCCACCAGCTGTGCGGTGTAATTCACGATGGGCACAATGCGCCCGTAATTCAGACGCGTCGGGCCAATAACACCCACCGCGCCAATAATCTGTTGGTCGGCGTTCATATAAGGGGAAACGACCAAAGATGAACCCGAAAGTGAGAATAATTTGTTCTCAGACCCAATAAAAATGCGCACACCGTCGCCACCCTCGGCCAGATCAAGGAAATTGGCGATGTCGCGCTTGCGTTCGAGGTCATCAAACAGGGTGCGGATGCGGTCAAGGTCGGCCTCGGATTCATGGTCTGACAACAGGTTTCCGCGGCCACGCACGATCAGGCGTTCGGTGGCCTGCCCTTCATTTTCCCACGTGGCAAAACCGCTTTGGACGAGTTCAGCGGCAAGCGTGTCGATCTGTTGGCGGCGCGCGCCGATCTCACGTTCAATCACTGCGCCAAGATCGGATAAGGTGTGTCCTTCGGCGATGGCATTCAGGAAATTGGCGGCCTCTCGCATGGATGATGGCGTTTGGCCGGGGGGCGGGTTGAACAGGCGGTTTTCAACCCGTCCATCGGCGAAAACCAGCACAACAAGGGCACGGTCGCGCGACAGGGATACAAAATCGATGTGTTTAATCGGGGCTTCGTGTTTTGGGGTAAGAACGAGACTGGCACCTTGTGTCATTGACGACAGCGCGGTGCCGACATTGTCGAGCAGGCCCGCAACATCTTGGTCGGTATTGCCAACGGTTTGTTCAATCTTGCGGCGGTCGTCGCCCGTGACATCGTCCATTTCCAAGATGCCGTCGACAAACATGCGCAAGCCAAGCTGCGTTGGCATACGCCCCGCGCTGGTGTGCGGACTGTCGAGCAGGCCGAGATGTTCGAGATCTTGCATCACGTTGCGGACTGTCGCCGCGCTAACCTGTTCAGAAAGCGCGCGGGTGAGGGTGCGTGACCCCACCGGATCACCGGTTTCAAGATAGCCTTCGACAACGCGGCGAAATACTTCGCGCGAGCGGTCGTTCATATCGGCAAAGGGTGGCGTTGTATCGGACATGGGAACCTGTTTAGCGAAGACATGACGGGATGCATAGTCAATCGGGCTTGGATTATATAGATGGGCAGCGTATCGACGTTTAGCAACCCATATTCAGGAGACTTCCCATGCGCCCATCAGGCCGTCAGACCAACGAAATGCGTGAAATTACAATTGAGACTGGCGTGACCATGCATGCAGAAGGGTCCTGCTTAATTAAGTGCGGAAATACTCATGTGCTTTGTACTGCGTCGATCGAAAGCCGCGTGCCATCGTTTTTGAAGGGTTCCGGCCTTGGTTGGGTAACTGCGGAATACGGGATGTTGCCACGTGCAACGAACACGCGGATGCGCCGTGAGGCCAAGAATGGTCAATCTGGTCGCACGCAGGAAATTCAACGCTTGATCGGGCGGTCCTTGCGGGCTGGTGTTGATCGCGTTGCACTTGGCGAACGTCAGATCGTTGTGGATTGCGATGTTATTCAGGCTGATGGCGGTACGCGCTGTGCGTCTATCACTGGTGGTTGGGTCGCGTTGAAATTGGCGGTGAACCAATTGATGAAAGCAGGGCTTATTATGTCCGATCCACTGGTTGATCCGGTTGCTGCGATTTCCTGCGGGATTTACGCGGGCCAGGAGGTTTTGGATCTGGATTATCCAGAGGATTCTGAAGCTGGCGTTGACGGTAACTTTGTCATGACTGCTGGCAAATTGATCGAAGTTCAAATGTCTGCTGAGGGGTCAGTTTATACGCGTGCGCAGATGAATGGTCTGCTTGATCTCGCGGAAAAGGGCGTTTCTGAGCTGATCATCAAGCAGCTAGAAGCGGTTTCCTAAATGCGCAAATTTACTGATCCGCGATTGGTAGTGGCGACGCATAACACCGGAAAGCTGGTCGAGATCGCTGATCTTTTAAAGCCGTATGGTGTGGAATTGTCATCCAACGCGGATCATGGGCTGCCTGAACCCGAAGAGACCGAGACCACGTTTGTCGGGAACGCGCGAATCAAAGCACATGCTGCTGCAAGGGCGACTGGTTTACCTGCGCTGGCAGACGATAGCGGAATCGAGATTGATGGCCTTGGCGGTGCGCCGGGTGTTTATACGGCTGATTGGGCTGAGACGCCAAATGGGCGTGATTTTGTGATGGCAATGACGCGCAGCTGGAACGAACTGGAAGCCGCGAGTGCGCCTGAGCCAAGGACAGCGCGGTTTTGTTCAACCCTTGTGCTGGCTTGGCCTGATGGACACGATGAAGTGTTTGCGGGCGTTATGGCTGGGCAGATCGTTTGGCCAATGCGCGGCGATCAGGGGCATGGTTATGATCCGATTTTCCAGCCCGAAGGATACGATGTGACCTTTGGCGAAATAGATCGCTGGGAAAAGAACAAAATCAGCCACCGCGCAGATGCGTTCGCAAAGCTTGTGGCTGGTTGTTTTGCCTGACGATTGGGAAAACGCTGGCTTTGGCCTGTATATTCACTGGCCGTTTTGTCAGGCGAAATGCCCGTATTGCGATTTTAACAGTCATGTTGTTGCGCACATCGACCAGATGGCGTGGGCAAAGGCCTATGTTTCCGAGATTGACCGGGTAGGGGCCGAAACCCAAGGGCGGCTTTTGCGGTCTGTGTTTTTTGGTGGCGGCACACCAAGCCTGATGGACCCTGAAGTTGTTGACGTGATCTTGCGCAAAGTGCGGGACACGTGGACCATCGCCAACGACATTGAAATCACGCTAGAAGCCAATCCGACATCGGTAGAAGCAGGGCGGTTCGCGGGTTACCGTCAAGTCGGTGTGAACCGCGTTTCCATGGGCATTCAGGCGCTGAACGATGTCGACCTTAAGGCGCTTGGTCGGTTGCATTCAGCCAAAGACGCGATGGCGGCGTTTGATGTGGCGCGGCGGGAATTTGATCGTGTCAGCTTTGATCTCATTTATGCGCGGCAAAATCAGACTTTGACTGACTGGCAAGCAGAACTGCGGACCGCGTTGTCGATGGCGATTGATCATGTGTCGCTATACCAGCTGACAATCGAATCTGGGACTGCGTTTGGGGATCGTTATGCGGCTGGAAAACTCGCTGGCTTGCCGGACGATGACCGTGCCGCCGATATGTATGAGGCGACTCAAGACATATGTGGAGAGTCTGGTTTTCCGGCTTATGAAGTGTCTAACCATGCGAAAATTGGCGCGCAAAGCACTCATAATCGAATCTACTGGACCTATGGAGACTATGTTGGAATTGGTCCGGGGGCGCATGGCAGAGTCACGCTAAACGGACAACGGTTTGCGACGGAAACACCGTTGGCGCCTGGAAAATGGTTAGATTGCGTCCGAAAGACTGGGTCGGGCGAACAAAGCCAAACTGCGCTGTCCCAAGAGGATCAGTCAATTGAGTTTCTGCTGATGGGACTACGTTTGACCGAAGGCGTGAATCTGGGGCGTATTGCTGGCGGGCGCGGTGTTTTTGATAAAAATATCAAAGACTTAGTTGAAATGGGTATGCTATCACTCGACCAAGACCAGCTTTGCACCACACAGGCAGGACGCCCCGTTTTGAATGCAATATTGCGGCAACTATTGACGGGTTCGTCTTAGCCGCCCGACAGCGCGCGAAGCAGATCATCGAGTTGATCAAGATTGCGGTAGCTTACGCTTAGCCGCCCGCCTTCAGTACCAGATGCATGATCGATCGATACCTTCATACCCAAGGCGGCAGAAAGTTCACCTTCGATTTGTACGGTATCAGCATCCTTACCGGTCGCGGAGTTGATCGTTTTGGTTGTTTTTGCCTTTGTCAGACCCTGTTTTGCAAGCTTTTCGGCATCTCTAACCGACATGCCAGTCTTAACGATATGGTCAGCCAAACGCTGTGCATCGTGGTGGCCAATAAGCGTGCGCGCATGTCCAGCGGTCAGCTTACCATCCACAAGATACGCCCGCACGCCATCTGGAAGGCTTAGCAGCCGAATGACGTTTGCAATATGGCTGCGGCTTTTGCCCAACACCGAGGACAACTGTTCTTGGGTGTGTCCAAATTTTTGCATGAGCTGGCGATAACCTGCGCCTTCATCAATTGGATTGAGGTCAGCACGTTGAATATTCTCGATAATCGCGACTTCGAGGACTTCCGTATCGGTATATTGCCGCACGATAACCGGAATATCGTGAAGTTGCGCGATCTGGGACGCGCGCCAGCGACGTTCGCCGGCGACAATTTCGTAAATCCCAGTACGGGTTGGATGTTCACGGACAATAAGCGGCTGAATGACGCCTTTTTCCGCGATAGATGTAGCGAGTTCTTGTAAGGCTGCGTCGTCAAATGCCCGGCGTGGCTGATCTGGGTTTGGCTGAACCTGCTCGACGGGAACAAAGAAATCAGCGCGACGCGGTACTTGGTCGACCTGAGGCGAGATTTCTTGCGTGACATCGGACATAAGAGCCGACAAACCACGGCCGAGACCGCGTTTTTTTGTTTTCTTTTCAGTCATTTAGGCCACCTTATTCTTGCGTTTGCCATCGTTCAGGATGAGTTCTTGGGCCAGTGCGCGATAGGCCGTACTTCCCTTGGATTGCGAATCGTAGGTCAAAACCGGCGCGGCAAATGACGGGGCTTCGCTTAGACGGATGTTGCGCGGGATCATCGTTTTAAACACCAAATCACCCAGGTTGTCGCGCGCGTCTGCTTCGACTTGCTGAGAAAGGTTGTTTCGCTTGTCATACATCGTCAAGACGACACCTTCGATGCGCAGTTTGGCGTTTGCTGTCTCTCGAATTTCGCGGATCGTAAGCATAAGTTGAGATAGTCCCTCGAGCGCGAAGAATTCACTTTGTAGAGGCACAACGACGCCATCCGCCGCGACCATCGCGTTCACTGTTAGGATATTGAGCGAGGGCGGGCAGTCGATCAGGACATAATCGAATGCGAACGCGTCCATTCCTGTCTGGCGCAGGGCGTCACGAAGGAGAAAACTGCGCTTTTCGTTGGCTATAAGTTCAATATCAGCCGAACTAAGGTCGGTAGTCGCCGGAACAATCCAGAGATTGGCGACGTTTGTTTTTTGAATTGCCGCAGAGGGCACCGCATCGCCGGAAATAAGGTCGTATGTTGTTACATCGCGATTATCATAACCGATACCAAGACCTGTTGACGCATTGCCTTGCGGATCAAGATCGATCAGAAGTATCCGCTTTCCGACTTCTGCAAGAGCCGCCCCTAGGTTTATTGTTGTCGTCGTCTTACCAACACCGCCCTTTTGGTTCGCGATAGCGATAATTTTTGGGCCCGGTGCCCGGCTATGATCAATCACTGGCAATATCTTTCACAATTAGGATACGAGCATTTGCATCAGTGATACTGGCATGTTCCGCCATATCAAAGCGCCAATTCTTGCGCGCGGCCGGTATTTCATCAGCAAATGTACGCCCTTTGGGCAGAATTGCGATACCATCGGCAGCAAGATGCCTGTCTAACATTGGCATTAGCTCTGATACTGACTTTAGCGCGCGGGCAGTAATTACGTCAGCATTTTGCGCTTCAGTTTCCTCGACCCGCTCGGCAAGCACAATTACTTTTAGCTCTAATTCTCGGGCGGCGGCCCTTAAGAAGGTCGATTTACGCTGGTCGCTTTCGACAAATGTAAATTCGGTATTGTAACCAAGACCCGCAGACATTGCCGCCATAACGATACCTGGAAAGCCCCCACCACTGCCAATATCCAGCCACCTGGAAACATTCACAGGCGCGTACTGAAATAGCTGCGCGGAATCTTTGATATGCCGATCCCAGACATCACCAATGGTGCTTTTGGCGATCAAGTTTATCTTTGGGTTCCACTTTAGAACAATTTCTTCGAACTTGCATAAACGATCAATTGTTTCACGTGAAACATCTATTCTGGTGAGGGTTTTCAAGATCTAACTTCCTGTTTTCGCTAATTTTTCCCGCTTTAGCCATGCCACGATAAGCATCAATCCTGCTGGCGTCATTCCGTCAATACGCCCAGCTTGCGCGACGTCTTTTGGCTGGACGCGCTGCAGTTTTTGAACCAACTCATTCGATAGGCCAACAATGTCTGCATAGCTCATATCCGACGCGAGAACGTGCTTTTCATCGCGCTCTAACGCAGCGATGTCCTTTGCCTGACGTGCGATATAATGTGCGTAAAGCGCGTCGTTCTTCACCTGCTGTTGGATGTCGGGCGTACCCGCCGCCGCATGGCCCAATAGGGATTCAATACTACCGAAATCGAAATCATTCAAACTTAAGGCATCTAGCGCGGTCCGTTTTGGTCCATCTGCTGACAGTTTAACGCCCAAGCCAGCGATTTGGCGGGCTGAAAACGTTAGATTGCCAAGTTCAGCGCGGACCTGTTCAATTCCGTCTCGTTTCTTCGAAAACGAAGACCAGCGATCTGATCCGACGCACCCAAGTTCGTGTCCCCAAGTCGTAAGGCGCTGATCCGCGTTATCGGCACGCAGCGACAGTCGAAATTCGGCGCGTGATGTGAACATACGGTACGGTTCTGAAACCCCGCGCGTCGTCAGATCATCGATCATTACGCCAATGTACGAGTGACGCCGTTCAAAATAGATAGGATCGCATGATTTAGCCTGCCGCGCTGCGTTTAAGCCGGCGACGAGACCTTGCGCTGCTGCCTCTTCGTAACCTGTTGTTCCGTTGATTTGCCCCGCAAGAAACAGACCCGGCACATCCCTCAATTCCAACGTTGATCGCAGTGCGCGCGGGTCAATGTAGTCGTATTCAATTGCATAACCGGGTTGAAGGATTTTGGCGTTTTCCAACCCAACAATTGATGTGACGTAGGCTTCTTGCACATCAATAGGGAGCGACGTCGAGATACCGTTCGGATAGACAGTATAGTCGTCCGCGCCTTCAGGTTCTAAGAAAATTTGATGAGACGTCTTGTCGGAAAATCGAACAACTTTGTCTTCAATTGAAGGACAATATCGTGGACCGACCCCCTCAATGTGGCCGCCGTACATTGCGGACCGGCTTAGGTTTTTTTGTATGATATCATGTGTTTGCTGATTTGTATGCGTGATGCCACATGAAATTTGCGGCGCTGTCGTATTTTTGGATAGGAACGAAAATAACGTCGGGTCATCATCACCGGGCTGCATTTCAAGGATAGACCAATCGATAGTCCGTCCGTCCAGCCGTGGCGGCGTACCGGTCTTAAGCCGCCCTAGTGGCAGGCCAAACCCGTCGAGCCGCTCTGCCATTTTGACAGATGGCTTTTCACCCATCCGACCACCTGGATGCGCGACGTCACCGATATGGATGACGCCACGCAAAAATGTGCCGGTCGTCAATATGACTGTCAGTGCGCGCACTTCGGATCCATCAGCAAGAATAATCCCGACAGCGCGGTCGCCATCCATCATTAAATCAACGGCTTCGCCGATGACGACATCAAGGTTACTTGCCACGGTGATTTCGTTTTGCATCGCTTGCCGGTAGAGTTTTCGGTCAGCTTGGGCGCGAGGACCTTGGACAGCGGGACCCTTTTTGCGGTTGAGAAGGCGAAATTGAATACCGGCCGCATCAGCCACGCGACCCATTGCGCCATCAAGCGCGTCGATTTCGCGGACCAAGTGCCCTTTTCCAAGCCCACCAATCGCTGGATTGCAGGACATAACGCCAATTGTTTCGGTTGATAATGTCACAAGCGCAGTTTGCGCACCCATACGGGACGCTGCCAAGGCAGCCTCTGTTCCGGCGTGTCCGCCACCGATAACAACCACTTCAAAATGTTTCACGTGAAACAATCCCTATTTCCCAATACAAAAACTGGAAAAGATCTCTCCCAGTATGTCTTCCACATCGATCCGCCCAAGGAGGCTATCAATTGCACGCCCAGCGGATCGAATATCTTCTGCGACCAAGTCTTCCATGAAATCACCATTTTCAAGGGCCACCTGAACGCTGTCTAGGTAGTCTATCGCCTGCAACATCGCAATCCTGTGCCGTTCGCGCATTGCGACGCCAATTGTCCCGACCCGAAGCCGTAAAATACCGGTGATTTCAGCGATAAGGTCATCAACGCCGTGACCCGTCACACTAGAAACGCCATCACCGTTGTTCAAATCGGCCTTGGCATTTACGACGATGTCACCATCCTCTAGGGCTATCGGGCTTTCTTTGCCGGCTTCCAGCAACACGACCCGAAGATCAGCAGAGCGCGCCCGAAAAATGGCTCGTTCAATGCCGATGCTTTCCACGATATCGCTGGTTTCCCGCAAGCCCGCAGTATCCAACAGCGTTACGGGCAGTCCACCAAGGTCCATTTTAACCTCGATTACGTCCCGCGTCGTTCCTGCGATTTCTGAGGTAATTGCCGCCTCTCGCCCAGCTAAGCGGTTAAGCAGTGTCGACTTTCCTACGTTAGGCGAACCCAGAATGGCGACTTCGAACCCATGCCGCAGACGTTCTGCGAAGACCACGCCTGCTGCCTCTTGATGCAAGCTTTTACGCACGGATTGCACCAATTCAATGACCTCGGGGGCCACATCAAAGGGTACGTCTTCATCTGCAAAGTCGATTGTCGCCTCGATCAAAGCCGCAGCGCGCAGTAATTTGGCGCGCCAGCCTTCAGCCAAAACACCAAGTGCGCCGTCAAGAACGCGTAGTGCTTGGCGTCGCTGTCCTTCAGTTTCCGCATCAATGAGGTCAGCAAGCCCTTCAACCTGAGTCAAATCAAGCTTGCCGTTTTCCATGGCTCGTCGCGTGAATTCGCCTGCTTCGGCCATCCGCAGATCAGGATCATCGCCCAACACCCGCAGAACTGCTGCGACCACGGCCAAGGACCCATGCAAATGCAGCTCGATCACAGGTTCGCCGGTAAAGCTGCGCCCTGACGGAAAATTCAAAATAAGTGCTTCGTCAAGATGAACGCCATCCAGATCAAACAGACGCCGCACGCCCCGCCCAGAAGGGACGCTATCCATCAAACGGCCAGCCGCAGCTATCGCCAAATCACCCGAAATTCGGATGACAGCGACGCCAGCGCGCCCTTGCGCCGTAGCTAAGGCAAAAATCGTGTCCATTTCAATTAACCCATTGTTATTCAACAATAAGTTACGTGTTCATTGAATCGAAGAAGTCCGCGTTTGTTTTGGTCTGCTTGAGCTTCCCAATCAGGAATTCGACGGCATCCGTGGTCCCCATTGGGTTCAAGATACGGCGTAGTACGTAAGTCTTGGCCAGATCGCCTTTTTCCACCAACAGCTCTTCTTTGCGGGTACCGGACTTCGTGATGTCCATCGCTGGGAAGACGCGTTTGTCAGCGACCTTACGGTCAAGAACAATTTCGCAGTTACCGGTGCCTTTGAATTCTTCGAAGATGACTTCGTCCATGCGCGACCCTGTATCGATCAGCGCAGTCGCGATAATCGTCAGCGACCCACCTTCTTCGATGTTCCGTGCCGCACCGAAGAACCGCTTTGGCCGTTGCAGCGCGTTAGCGTCAACACCACCGGTCAGAACTTTACCGGACGACGGCACAGTCGTGTTGAAAGCCCGGCCCAGACGCGTAATCGAATCGAGCAGGATTACGACGTCCCGTTTGTGTTCGACAAGCCGCTTGGCCTTTTCAATGACCATTTCGGACACAGCAACGTGACGCTCGGCTGGTTCATCAAACGTGGATGATACAACTTCGCCCTTCACGGACCGCTGCATGTCGGTCACTTCCTCTGGCCGCTCGTCGATCAGCAGAACGATCAGATAGCATTCAGGGTGGTTCTTTTCGATCGAGTTAGCGATGTTTTGCAGCAGAACCGTTTTACCAGTCCGTGGCGGTGCCACGATCAAGGCCCGCTGTCCTTTACCAATTGGCGACACGAGGTCGATGATCCGTGCGGATTTGTCTTTAATTGTTGGGTCTGCGACTTCCATATTCAGCCGCTCATCAGGGTAAAGCGGCGTCAGGTTATCAAATGCAACCTTATGCTTGGCTTTCTCTGGGTCTTCAAAGTTGATCGATTCAACAACGGTAAGCGCGAAATAACGCTCTGTGTCGTTTGGCTCTTTCATGATGCCTTGAACAGTATCTCCAGTCCGCAGCGAATGCCGCCGGATCATGTCAGGCGAAACGTAGATATCATCTGGCCCAGGCAAATAGTTGGCCTCTGGTGACCGCAGGAACCCGAATCCGTCTTTCAGGACTTCAAGAACACCGTCACCGCCGATGATCCATTCTTCGTCTGCGCGTTCTTTAAGGATCGCAAACATCATGTCGCCTTTGCGCATGGTGGATGCATTTTCGATCTCGAGCTCTTCTGCCAATGGCAAAAGGTCCTTTGGGCTTTGTGCCTTGAGGTCAGCGAGGTTCAAACGGTCAATGGTCATAACAATATCCAACTGCTGCCAGCAAAGGCAGTCATCAAGCAGATTAAGAATGGAAAACAGCTATCCCGGACGGGTAGCGCACAAACATCTACGCAACCACATGACCGAAGTCAATTAAAACGGCCGTACAATGACCATCACAACGATTATAAGCATAAGTACCGTCGGCACCTCGTTCGCAAGCCTGTAGGTCCGCCCTGTGCGCGTGTTGATCCCTTGCGCAAAGTCTTTGCGTCGCTTCCCAAGCCACATGTGTGCCACAGTCATCAGCACGACCGCGATCAGCTTAATCCACGTCCATCCAGATGTGAAATCCATCGCGCCCATCCCAATAAGGATAAGTCCGCATAGCCAAGCCACAATCATTGCCGGTGTCATGATCAAATTCAGGAGCTTTCGTTCCATCACTTGGAAAGTTTGATCAAGCTCGGACCCGACTGATCCCCGTTCTGCGTGATAGACAAACAGCCGTGGCAGATAGAACATACCTGCCATCCATGAAATCACCGCCGCAATGTGAAGCGCTTTGACCCACGGATATAGAATTCCCAAAATCTCCGACATGATTTGTTTTCCCGACCGATCCTGATTTCTCTTAATATATATAGATATATAGAAAGAAGATGTAGTTGTGTGTTGTGTTGTCATTTTCTGTGGATCAAATCTTATCCGCAGAGTTACCCACAATTAACCAAAGATAACAAAAACTTAAAGCGCGCGAAATCTTGATACTAAATCATTTTATATCAATAGCTTGGATGTATACATTCCAGATGAATTTCTGACCCAGACATATTGACTCATGGTTCACCCTAGATTCGTCCACACCCCCAACTTATCCTTTCCCACAGTGGACAGTTTGGTGAAACTGCGCGCATAACATTGGACATACACACAGGCAGGCGTTCAGCTTACCTTATCCACTATTTTCACCACACGACCACACAGCGTTTGTCCTAAGGGTTATCCCCATGCCAGATACCATCATTCTTGCGTCCGGTTCTGAAATTCGTGCGACTTTGTTGCGCAATGCTGGGGTATCGTTTGACATCGTTGTGCCGCGTGTCGATGAGGACACCATAAAGGCGTCACTGATCGCTGAACAGGCATCCCCTCGCGATATTGCCGATGCCTTGGCTGAGATGAAGTCGTTGCGTGTTGCGGCCAAACATCCAGATGCGCTGGTGATTGGCTGTGATCAAGTGCTTGCCCATAATCGTGCTATTCTGTCCAAACCTGAAACACCTGATGACGCGTTGACGCAGTTAAAGGCACTGCGCGGTGAAACCCATCAATTGTTATCGGCGGCTGTTATTTATGCGGAGGGCAAACCCCAATGGCGTCACGTTGGCCAAACCCGCCTGTTCATGCGCGATGTATCTGACGCATATTTGACGGATTATGTTGACCGCAATTGGGACAGCATTCGTCATTCTGTCGGCAGTTATAAGCTCGAAGAAGAAGGCGCGCGTCTTTTTTCCCGTATTGAGGGCGATTACTTCAATGTTCTCGGGCTGCCGCTGTTAGAACTCTTGTCATATCTCACACTTCGCGGAACATTGGACGGATGAAACAAAAAATCCCTTTAGCCGGTGTGATCGGTTCTCCGATTGCCCAATCTAAGTCTCCTCGGCTGCACCGACATTGGCTGCGCCGTTACGGTTTGCGTGGCGATTACGTGCCGCTGCATGTTGATCCCGAAGATCTGGAGACCGTTTTGCGGGCGATGCCCAAGATGGGCTTTGTCGGTGCTAACGTCACGATCCCGCACAAAGTCGCCGTGATGAAGTTTGCTGATCAAGTAAGCGATCGTGCCACGCTTGTGGGGGCGGCCAATACGCTGATCTTTAAGGACGACGGGCGTATCTTTGCCGATAACACCGACGGCTATGGGTTTATGGCGAACCTGCATCAGCAAGCCCCTGATTGGGATCCAAGGTCTGGCCCCGCTGCCGTGCTTGGTGCTGGTGGCGCTGCGCGTGCTGTTATTGTGGCGCTTGCTGACGCTGGTGTCACCGAGATTTTGCTGTCTAACCGTACCCGCGCCAAAGCTGACGCGCTGCGGTCCGAATTTGGTGCCCGCATTCGCGTAGTTGATTGGGTCCAAGCCGGCAACATGTTTGAAGATGCGACCACAGTGGTCAACACGACGTCCCTTGGCATGATTGGTCAGCCTGAATTGCGCGTTCCATTAGATGGATTGCGCGCCGGGGCCCTTGTTACCGATCTGGTTTATAACCCGCTGCGTACCTCGCTGCTTGAAACCGCACATGCCGCGGGCTGTGTCACGGTTGATGGGCTAGGCATGTTGTTGCACCAAGGTGTTCCAGGGTTTGAGCGTTGGTTTGGCACCCGCCCAGAAGTCGATGAAGAAACCCGCCGCGTTGTTCTGGGATGACCTTATGCGTTGGTTTGACCGGTTCAATCGGTATGGGCAAGTCGACCACGGCTGCGATGTTTGCAGATGAAGGTATCCCTGTTTGGGACGCTGACCGTGCGGTGCATGATCTTTATGCCGTCAATGGAGCAGCCGTAGAAATCATTCGCGCCCAGTTCCCAAGTGTAGTTGAAGGTGGGGCTGTATCCCGCAGTCGTCTGCGCGATTTGATTGCAGATGACGGAGCGGTTTTGGATCAGCTTCAAACACTTGTGCATCCTTTGGTCGCCCAAAACAGGCAGGAATTCTTGGACGTCAATGCAGGGGCGATCGTTCTGCTCGATATTCCGTTGTTATTTGAGACCGGCGCTGATGCCTTGTGTGATGTGATCGTTGTCGTGTCTGTGCCTGTAGACGTTCAGCGCGCGCGCGTTATGGCCCGCGGGGAAATGTCCGAGGCTGACTTTGATATGATTCTTGCCCGCCAATTGCCGGACGCCGAGAAACGCAAACGTGCTGATTATATCGTTGAAACGCTGACCCTTGATATTGCCCGCGCCGCCGTGCGAGATATCGTGCAACAGCTAAGGGATACCCATGCGCCAGATCGTTCTTGATACAGAGACCACGGGTTTTGAGCCAAATGAAGGTGACCGTATCGTTGAAATCGGTGCGGTTGAATTGATCGGGCACGTCCCAACTGGCCGCACGTATCATCAGTACATTAATCCGATGCGGTCGATGCCTGCAGGCGCGTTTGGTGTTCATGGGATCGGCCCTGATTTACTGGAACCACCGCAGCAGCCAAAGCCCGGTCAGGTTATTTTGCGCGACAAACCTGTATTCGCAGATATCGCGCAGGGGTTCCTTGATTTTATCGGCACTGACGTGATGGTCATTCACAATGCGGCGTTTGATATGAAGTTTTTGAACGCCGAGCTTGGTTGGCTGAAGCGCCCGCTTTTGCCGATGGCCCAGTCGCTCGATACGTTGGCGATAGCGCGGCGCAAATTCCCTGGATCGCCTGCGTCACTGGATGCGCTTTGCCGACGGTTTGGGATTGATAACAGCAATCGGACGCTGCACGGCGCGCTTTTGGACAGCGAAATTCTGGCCGAAGTGTATTTGGAATTGATCGGTGGCAGGCAGCCCGATTTTGGGCTTGGTACTGCTGCCATTAAGACGGCCAACACGGCCGACGCCCAAGATTGGCGGCCAACGGCGCGGCCAAATGCGTTGCCACCCCGCATTACAAATGAAGAAGCCGCCGCCCATACCGCTTTTATAGAAAGCTTGGGCGACGGCGTGCTTTGGAACCGTGACTAAGGCCTAATTCTCGGTCGCTTTGGCTTTTTCTGCCTCAAGGCGGCGGGTGATCTCGGAGCGGTAAAGCGCCACAAAATCAATTGTCTCAAGGTTCAGCGGCGGGAAACCACCGTCACGGGTGACGTCGCTGACGATGCGGCGCAAAAATGGGAATGTGATGCGTGGACATTCGACCAAAAGATAAGGGTGCATCTGATCTTCTGGCACGCCCTTTACTTCGAAAACGCCAGCATATTCCAGCTCGAGAACGAACAGTGGATCGCCGGTTGCCTTGGCGTTGCTTTCGACTTTTAGCTTGGTGATCACTTCAAATTGACCCTCGGCGCCGCGTTTACGCGCATCAAGGTTTACCTGAACTTTAATCTCTGGCTGTGCGTCGCCGGTGATGCCTTTTTGGGCAAGAATGTTTTCGAACGACATATCGCGCACATATTGTGCCAACACGCGGTTGGAAACTTTTGGTGCGGCTGCGGCGTCGGCGGCTGCGGTTGGTGTATCGGCCATTGTTTGCTCCGGTCTGAAATAGGTTCGCGCGTTGTTATCAGGTGAACGCCGCGTCCTCAATCACGATTAATTCTTGGTCCACTCCGATGGTGCGTGGCCCGGGCGTTTTGGATCAGAAAGATCTTCGAATTCGCCGTCGATCACGCGATCATCGGGGCGCGTAGGCTGTGCGGGGCCCGCATTCATCGTACCTGCGCCCATAGAAAACTGCTGCACTTTGACCTTGGATTTCGCCCATTTGAACGCAGCGGCGCGAAATGGCGGAAATAACAGGGCGAACCCGACCGCGTCAGTGAAAAACCCTGGCGTAAGCAGCAAAGCGCCCGCAAATAGGATCATCGCGCCATTGGCCAGCGGTTCAGTTGGATCGCGCAGATCTGAGAACGCACCTTGGAGGCGGGAAATTTCGCGCGCACCTTGGCTGCGCACCAACCATGACCCCAAAATGGCGGTCACAAGCACGATGCCGAGCGTTGGAAGCAGCCCGATGAACCCGCCAACTTGGATAAACAATGCGATTTCGATCAACGGAACCGCGATAAAAGCAATAAGCAGCCACATTTACTGGCCCTTTCCTTTGTTGTTTGGGGGGCGACAGTGGACTTGGCCCTACCCAACACCTACATAAGGACGGAACACAAATTTTCCATGCCCTTTTTGAATGAGGCCCTGATGAACTCTCCGATTATCCAACTGCTTGTGCTTGCTGGCATTGCTGTTTTCCTGATCCTTAAGCTGCGGTCCGTGCTTGGTACCCGCGAAGGGTTTGAGAAACCTGAAGTCCGCTCAACCGATACCGAAAGCGACCGGCGTCGCAACGGTTTTGAAGTCATTGAGGGTGGCCCAGACGAGGACATCATGGATCATGCTGAAGAAGGATCCGACACTGCCTTGGCTCTTGCTGCGATGAAGCGCGTTGATCCATCGTTTCACGTTGGCGAATTTTTGGGCGGCGCGCGCGGCGCCTATGAAATGATCCTTGTTGCGTTTGAAAATGGTGATCTTGCGTCGGTTCTGCCGTTCATATCCGAAGATGTGTATGAGGCATTATCTAGTGTCGTCGACGAGCGCGAGAAAAAGGGTTTGACCGTCGAGGCGAATTTCATTGGGATCAGCGATATGGTTCTGAAGTCTGCGAGCTTTGATGAGGCCGATAAAGAGGCAGAGATCACGATGCGTTTCAAAAGCGAGATGACATATCAAGTTCGCGACGCGGGTGGCGATGTGATCGAGGGCAATGAGAACGAAGTTAAGCGCCAGAAAGATGTCTGGACGTTTGCGCGCGATATGGGTGCGGACGATCCGAACTGGCACCTTGTCGCAACGGGCGGATGATCCAAAACCGGTTGGGGGTTGCAGCCCTCAGCCTGTTTTTTGCGGGGGCGGCAATGGCAGAACCAACTTATTCATTGCTGACGTTTGATGATTTGGCTGGCTGGGCCACGGATGACCACGCAACTGCATTGACTGTTTTTACTGATACTTGCGGCGACATGACAGACCCTGAATGGCAGGGTCTTTGTGCGTTTGCCAAAACGGCGCCTGACGCGCGCGCATTCTTTGAAACATTCTTTCAGCCGATACTGATCGAAGACGGCGAGCCGATGTTGTTCACTGGATATTTTGAACCGGAATTGCGCGGGGCAAAGTCCCGAGGCGGTCCGTACCAATATCCGATCTACAGTCTGCCACCTGATTATGTGGCTGGTCAGCCCTATTTGTCGCGGCGCGAAATCGAAGAAACGACGGCTATGTCTGGTAAGGGAATCGAGATCGCTTGGCTTGCTGACCCTGTTGATTTGTTCTTTCTGCAGGTTCAAGGATCCGGCCGAATTCTCTTGCCTGACGGTGGTGGGATGCGCGTCGGATATGGCGGCAAAAACGGGCGTGAATATTCGTCCGTTGGCCAAGAATTGATCCGTCGCGGAATTTACACGTCACATCAGGTTTCTGCCCAAGTCATTCGAAAGTGGGTGCGCGATAACCCTGAACAAGGCCGCGAATTGCTTTGGGTGAATGAGTCCTATGTGTTTTTCCGTGAGGTGAGTGAAGTTCCTGCCGATAAAGGTCCGCTTGGTGCGATGAACAGATCGATTACCTCGGACAGATCGATTGCGGTCGACCCGGCGTTCACGACATTGGGCACCCCTGTTTGGATTGAAAAAGCGGGCGCTGCACCGATTAATCGCCTGATGGTTGCCCAAGATACTGGGTCAGCAATCAAAGGTGCACAGCGCGCTGATATTTTCTATGGCACTGGTAACGCTGCTGGTCGCGCCGCTGGTCGCATCAAAGGTAGCGGTCGTATGATCCGGCTGCTGCCCATTCAAATGGCCTATGCGATGTTGCCTGAAATTATCCAATGAGACGCCCGCGCCATTTATCATCCGAAGAACGGGCCTTGTGGGATCGCGTTGCTGATACGGCCCAAGCGCTTGATCCGGTACGTGTTGTTGAGATGCCCGCAGCGATTGCGCCAAAACCGAAACCTATGATTTCACCTGACCCGCTGCCGTATTTTAATGTTGGTCAAAGGGTTGATCACAAACGAGGCAACGATGTGCTGCCTGGGATTGCGGATCGTTTGTCGCGCGCACCGCTGAACATGGACAACAAAGCGTTTGGTAAGATGAAACGCGGCAAGCTAAAGCCCGAAGGCCGCATTGATTTGCACGGTATGACGATGGATCAGGCGCACCCTGAGTTGATGGGATTCATTCTGAATTCTCAGGCGATGGGTCGGCGGTTGGTTTTGGTGATTACTGGTAAAGGTAAGATGCGCGATGACGGAGGTCCGATACCCGCGCGTCAGGGCGTTTTGCGGCATCAAGTGCCGCAATGGATGGCATTGCCGCCGATTTCGCAGGCGATTTTGCAGGTGACGCCAGCCCATTTGACCCACGGGGGGCACGGTGCGTATTACGTTTACTTACGACGCGTCCGCTAGGCGTGTGGCCATGCGCGCGGCCAAGCCCATCATGAATGCTGCAAACACAAAGCAGGCCGCATAGCCCAACATTTGTATTTCGATCCCGACGCCTGCATCGATCAGCAGCCCGCTGAGACCCGGCCCAATTGCAGAGCCAAGCACCATAAGTGCGGCGGCGGCGGCCTTGATTGATCCGATGAAGCGCGTTCCGTAAAACCCAGCCCAGCACGCCGAAAGGATCGTTGCGTTTCCACCGCCGGAGATGCCCATCAGTATCACGGCGACTGCCGTCCAGATCAGGTTTGGCGCGTACCAATGCAGGCAGAACGCCACGACATAAGGCACAATATAAAACGGCATTAGGCGCACGACGCCGAACCGGTCGATTGCCCAGCCGTAAATGATCGTGGAAATTGCCAGCGCGATGGTGCCAAGCGGGAACACGGCGACAAGCGCCAGATGCGAGTATCCTTTGACCTCGGCAAAGTGGACTTGGTGGAACCAGAATGTTGTGCCGAATGCAGAAAAGAAAACAATTGCGGGGACCATGAGCCAAAACAGCGGGTGACGCAGTGCCATTGTGCGGGTCCAATCTTTGCCCAACAAACCCATGGCAGCCGGTGCATTTGCTGCTGATTGCGGGGTCCGTTCAAGCCGAAGCAGGCGGTAGAGGATCACTGATAAGATCACGCAGACGACAGCGAACCAAAGCCAGAGGCCGCGCCATTCGGTGATTGATTTGAGCCAAACCATAATCAGTGGTAATGTTGCTTCGCCGAACATGAACCCCATGCCTGCCACTGCAAGCGCGCGTCCACGGGCCGCCACAAACCAGCGGGTCATGGACACGACCGACATATGGGATGCCATGCCTTGGCCGAAAAACCGCAATGCAAATATGACGAGCACCAGCCCAGCCGTTGTCGTGTTCACTGCCATCGCAATGCATGCCACCCCAAGTGCGAGCACGACCCCGATGCCCAATGATCGCACGCGGAACAGATCGGCCAAGCCGCCTGCGAATACCATCGCAACCGCAGATGCGCCGGTCGCGATCATGTAAAGCAAGCCCCAGTCACCGTTCGACAAACCGTAAGCTTCGCGGATTTCACCGCCAAAGATCGCGATAAAGAACGTCTGCCCAAAGCTCGCCAAAAACGACAAAAGTGCGCCCGCCAACAGGAAGGGCGCATTTTCGCGGATGAATTGAAGATAACCGAATTGCATACCCTTTGATGGGCGCAAATGGCGTAGGCGGAAAGCCCTATTCGTCGCTGCCTGACCAATCAAAATAGCGTGTCACCAGCTCGCGTTCGCATATCTTGAAACTAAGAAAGAAAAACAGCGCGACAGCACCGCCGATGGCGATCTCGATCGTCTGACCCAAGGCCCCTTCTTAAATGGCCACCAGCCCATATTTCCTAAGGAAATCTAGGTTGGCCATTGATATGTGAAACAAATTGTAGGTTGAGAATGCAAAGGCGGCTGCAAAGATGCCTGCCAATACAAAGACAACCAACCAGTGAAGCCGAGATATATGCAACAGCCGTACCATTATAAAACGTAGCGGCTAAGATCGGTGGATCGGGCCAGTGCGCCAAGGTGCTCTTCAACAAATGCGGCGTCGATTGTTACCGCGTGCCCAGCTTGGTCTGGTGCGTTAAATGACAGGTCCTCAAAAACGCGCTCAATCACGGTGTATAGGCGGCGCGCACCAATGTTTTCGACGGCTTCGTTCACTTCTGCGGCGATTTTGGCAAGCGCTTTAATACCGTCGTCGGCGAATGTCACGGTGACCTCTTCAGTCGCCATTAATGCTGTGTACTGCAGGGTCAGGGCGTTGTCTGTTTCTGTCAGGATGCGCACAAAGTCGCCTTCGGTCAGTGCGCGAAGTTCAACGCGAATCGGCAGGCGGCCTTGCAATTCTGGCAACAAATCTGACGGTTTTGCAACGTGGAACGCGCCCGATGCGATGAACAGGATGTGGTCGGTTTTGATTGGACCATGTTTGGTAGATACGGTGGTTCCTTCGATCAACGGCAGTAGATCGCGCTGCACGCCTTCGCGCGATACATCGGCGCCACGGGCATCGGCGCGTGCGCAGACTTTGTCGATTTCATCCAAGAACACGATGCCGTTTTGTTCAACGGCCTCAATCGCTACTTTGATCACGGAATCGTCGTCGAGCAGTTTGTCGGCTTCATCCGCGATCAGCGCAGCGTAACTGTCTGCGACGGTCATCTGCTTGCGCGTGGTGCGCCCGCCCATTTTGCCGAAAATCTCGCCCAAATTCATCATACCGCCCATGCCAGCACCAGGTTGGCCGGGGACCTCAAAACCACCAAGTGGGTTGGATGTGTCTGCGAGTTCAAGGTCTATAATGGTGTCGTCAAGTTCGCCCGATTTCAGTTTCTTGCGGAACATATCGCGGGTGGCGGGGCGCGCATCTTCACCAGCAACGGCGGTGATCACGCGTTCCTCGGCGGCTTCGCGGGC
>Ga0075441_10000073_pt1 | contig 45078 bp, 34 predicted proteins | sample CoawatmetaG00DNA_FD_71582 | JGI IMG/M metagenome (GOLD analysis project Ga0075441, IMG submission 71582) | Marine microbial communities from the West Antarctic Peninsula - Coastal water metaG002-DNA | ecosystem: Environmental > Aquatic > Marine > Coastal | place: Atlantic Ocean: West Antarctic...
GCCGATCTTTCCCAGCAGTGGGCAGAACAGATTGATGCCTGGCAGAACGCGCTCAATAATCTCGCCGACGAGTTCGTTCGTGGCCATGCCAATGTCGAAGTCTATGACCAGACTCAGTTTGGGTATCAGGATTATCTGCTGCCTTTAAATCGCTGGTCTGAAGAAGCGGATATCAATGCAGAAGTGGCGGGTTCGATTAGCAGCAACGCCGGTACTACCGGAGCACTTAACTAATGGCCCAGCTAATGACTGAGATTGCCGATCTACAACAGCGTCGCCAAGCGCTAGATCCCTCACAGAGCTTTATTGTCTCTGCTCCGGCGGGTTCAGGAAAAACAGGACTCATCACCCAGCGGGTTCTGCGATTGCTCTGCACCGTGGACAATCCCGAGGAAATTCTTAGCATTACCTTTACCCGCAAGGCCGCCCGTGAGATGGCCAGCCGTATTCACAGCGCCCTGCGTCAAGCGGCCTATACTCCGCGACCTGCAAATGAGTATGAAGCCCAGACCTGGGATCTCGCTGCCGCTGCAGTTGAGCGCAACAAACTGCTGGGATGGAACCTGCTGGATATGCCAGGTCGACTGCGCATCCAGACCATTGATGGTTTCTGCCGCTATATTGCTAGCCAGTTTGCCCTTGAAACCAAGTTTGGCCCCATTCCAGAACCCAGCGAGCAACCGCAGATACACTACCAGAGCGCAGCTCGTGTGTTGCTGGATAAGATTGAAGAAGCTGGCCCAGTTGCTGAACAGTTGGCTGTGTTACTGGCCCATACTGGTAACGATATGGCGCGCTGTGAAACCCTGCTCTCCGAGTTGCTGGGCAAGCGCGAGCAGTGGCTGCCGCTGATTTATGATGCAGGCAAAAATAGCCAGTATTTTCAGCAGGTCATTGAGCAGGTTGTGGCTGACAATCTGTTGCAACTGGATGAGGCATTAATGCCCATAGCCGGTGAATTTGTCGAACTGATCGATTTCGCTGCCCAGCATGTGGCCCCCAAGGATGATTTTGCCCTCAGCGAACTGGGCAGCTTTAGTGAACTGCCCGAGATCGGTCTCGAAGGCGTTGCCCAGTGGAAGCTGATCCTGGGTCTGCTGGTGACCAAAAGCAATGAACCGCGCAAAACCATCAATGTTAAGCAGGGATTTCCCAGCGATCAAAAAGAGGTTAAGGCACGGATCATGGTGCTCTTGGACTGGTGCCGCGAGCGTCCCGAACTCAATGAAATGATCGCCAATGTGATGCATCTTCCGGATGCCGAGATTAATCAAGCTCAGCAAAAAATGCTCGACGCACTGGGGTTTTTACTGCCCTTGTTGGCAGCGCAACTGGATGTGATTTTTCAACAGCAGGGCCAGTGTGATTACCCGGCCATTACTCTGGCAGCACTGAATGCCCTGGAGCCCGAAGCCGAGGGCGGCGTGGTCTCGGATATCACCCTGCGTCTTGACTATCAGCTGCGGCATATTCTGGTGGATGAGTTCCAGGATACCTCTGCGGCACAGATCAATTTGCTCGAACAACTTATAGGTGGCTGGCAGCCGGATGATGGCCGCACACTGTTTTTGGTGGGCGATGCCATGCAATCCCTGTACGGTTTTCGCAACGCCAATGTGGGTCTATTTCTCAACGCCCAGCGCCACCCAGTTGGGCCAGTGCAATGTACGCCCCTAACGCTGACCTCTAACTTTCGCTCCCAGGAAGGCATTATTCAATGGGTCAACAGTGCCTTTACTGAGGCCTTCCCGGCTCGTGCCGATATCAGTCGCGGTGCGATTCCCTATTCCCCTTCGGTGGCTGTTAAAGCCGCTGATGATGGGCAGTCAGTGAGTTTTCAAGGCTTTGCTGGCGACGATCATAAGCTCGATGAAGCGACGTATATAGCCGAGCTCTGCAGTCAATTGCGGGATCATAATCCGGCTGAGTCAATTGCCATACTGGTGCGCGGCCGCGGTCATCTGCGCAGTATTATCCCGGCCCTGCGTGAGGCCAAGCTCTACTGGCAGGCCATCGACATTACGCCACTGGCCAGCAGAATGCCTGTGATTGATCTTCTCTCATTGACTCGCGCCCTGCTCTCGCCGGCAGATAAAATTGCCTGGTTAGCTGTTTTGCGAGCGCCGTTTTGCGGGCTCAGCCTTGGGGATTTGTTAGCTGTTGCCAATAGTATCGAAAAGGATGATGAAAACCGCTATCAACAGAATAATGCGATATTGGCCCCACTGATTCAGTTACTTGAGGCGCCAGCAGACCAGCGCTCTAGTCAGCACTCTAGTCAGCACTCTAGCCAGCACTTTAGCCAGCATGGCCAAGAAACCCTCCAGCGCATCATCCCGCTGTTGGACGCGGCCTGGAAAAACCGTGGCCGCGCCAATTTGCGCGCTACAGTTGAACAGCTGTGGATCGACATGGGTGGCCCGGCTACGCTTCAAAATAGTGCCGACCTCAGTGATGCCCGCAGTTATTTAGATCTGTTGGAGAACTGGCAAACCGGGGCCACTCTCAGCGATTGGAATAGCTTTAAGCTGGCGGTGGACAAACTCTATGCGGCACCTTCACCTGATGATGGCGGCGCAGATAATAGCGACGGCAGTCAAAAATCAGTTATCCAGATTATGACCATTCATAAAGCCAAGGGCCTGGAATTTGATCATGTTATTTTGCCCGGGCTCAGTCGTGGCTCGGGATCGGATAAGAAGCAACTTCTGCGCTGGCAGCAGCATATCGATGAGCACAGCGATTCCTCGCTGATTATGGCGCCACTGGGTGCCCACGATGAGGAAGATGACAGTGTCTACAGCTATCTGAAGCGTGAAGATAGTCTTAAGACTCGCCTTGAGAGCACCAGGGTTCTCTATGTTGCCGCAACCCGAGCGGTGCGCCGACTCTATCTGTGCGGCACCGTTAAGCAACTTAAAAATGGCCAGTGGCAACCTACAGGTAAGACCACATTATTGACGCCGATTTGGAACAGCATCGAAGAGGGTCTGGACCAAGGGATTTATACAGTGCGGCAGAGCGCGATTGAAGCCTTCAGTGAGGACGGTAAAGAAGTCCCCAGCTTGCGCCATATTCGTCGCTTGGATAGACAATTCCAGCCGCCACAAAGACCTGATAGCAGTGCCAATCTAGGTACTCCTGAAACTGCTGCAGAGTCCGGTGCTGATATTGATAGTAGCCTTTCCAGTCGCGCTCGCTCCATGGGTACTGTGTTGCATAGAACCCTGAAACAGCTCGCCAACGAAGGTCTGGATCAGTGGCCTGAGGCACGCATTAATCAGTTGCCGGCAACCTGGGCCGCTCAACTTAAAGAGCTTGGTATGCTGGCCAGGCCCGATGAGCTTAAAAGCTTACTGCAAGCGGTGAATAGCATGCTCGCCGATCAGCGCGGTCGCTGGATTCTGCAGCGTCATGAGCAGGCTCAATGCGAACAGGCTCTGGGTTATAGATATAGCGATCGCGGCCATGTCGGCACCTCGGTAATTGACCGAACTTTTATCGACGATGGCACCCGCTGGATTATTGATTACAAGCTTTCTCAACCTGCCGAGGGTGAGTCTGAAGAACAATTTATCCGCCGCCAGAGCAGTGCTTACAGCGCCCAACTGAGCCATTACGCAAAGCTCTATGGGAGCATGCAGCCAAATCCTGTTCGCTGCGCACTCTATTTCCCTCAAATCCCCATGTTTATTGAGCTAGAAGCCGAATAGCCTTCAAAAGTCAGTAGATTTAAGTACAATGCATGATCTTTTGAAAAACCACATTAGCTAGGAACTTGAGCATGGATTCACAGGCTGTAGAAAATATTAATATCGAACCACCAGTGGTTCTAATTACCCCAGCAGAATTGAAGCGTGAAATCCCGCTGACCGATAAAGCTCGCGGAGTAATCTCCCAGGGTCGCAAGAATATAGAGAACATTCTCGAACGCAAAGATCACCGCCTGATAGTTGTGGTGGGTCCCTGCTCGATTCACGATCTCAAAGCCGCACACGACTATGCCAACAGACTTAAAGCGCTGGAAGAAAAAGTCGGCGATACACTACTAATTGTTATGCGCGTCTATTTCGAAAAGCCCCGCACAACCACTGGCTGGAAAGGCCTGATCAACGACCCGTTTATGAACGACTCGTTTAAGATTACCGATGGTCTGCATATTGGCCGTCAGCTGCTTCATGATATTTCTGAAATTGGTCTGCCGACCGCAACTGAAGCACTGGATCCAATCTCACCTCAGTATCTGCAAGACCTGATTACCTGGTCAGCGATTGGTGCACGCACCACTGAATCACAGACTCACCGTGAGATGGCCTCTGGCCTATCCTCTTCTATAGGCTTTAAGAACGGTACCGATGGTAGCTTAACCGTAGCCATCAATGCCCTGCAGTCTGTTTCTAGCCCGCACCGTTTTCTGGGTATTAATTCAGACGGCAATGTCTCGATTGTTACCACCAAAGGCAACCCCTATGCACACGTAGTGTTGCGCGGCGGCAATGGCAAGCCTAACTATGATTCAGTCAGCGTGTCTATCTGCGAGCAGGAACTAGTCGCTGCCGGAATCGACGCCAACATTATGGTCGACTGCAGTCACGCCAACTCCAATAAAGACCACAACCTGCAGCCTCTGGTTCTGGATAACGTTGCCAACCAAATTGTTGAAGGCAACAAGTCAATTATTGGTGTGATGCTGGAGAGTAATATCAATGCTGGTAATCAAAAGCTATCCAGTAATCCAGATGATATGGAATACGGCGTGTCAGTGACCGATGCCTGTATAGATTGGGTAACCACTGAAAACACATTGATCGCCATGGCCGACAAGCTCCGCGATGTATTGAAAATCCGCTAAGCTTTCCTGGCCTAGCGTAAAAAAAGCCCCAACTCTGTAAAGATCTGGGGCTTTTTTGTAGCCGTATTAGAGAGACTACAATCATTCGCTCTGGGCTCCAGAACAGAGTATTGTTAAACAAATTATCAACGTCAATTCCCTACATTTAAGAGCACTATTAAGGACACTATGATTAGATTACTGTTACTCGTCGCGATCATCTTTTCAATCTGGTACTGGTGGACAACTGTAACCCGTCTACCCCAGGAGAAGCGCCGTGCTTTTTTGTGGCGCAGCGCATTTTGGCTGGTGCTTGGTGCATCGGTCATGCTTGTCGCAACCGGGCGCATGCACTGGCTTGGAGCAGGCCTTGCGGTGCTGGTGCCAGTGCTTAAAGGAACCTTCGCAGTAGGACTGCGTGCCCTGCCTTTCCTGCAGATTCTAAGCCGTTTTAAAACCAGTCCCTCGCAATTTCGCACCAAGTCTCTGGCTGTTGAAGTTAACTTCGCGACTCGGCAAATGGATGGCGAGGTACTAGATGGTGAGTTTGCTGGGCGTCGTCTCTCTGAGCTAAGTGCCGATGAAGCGAAGAAGCTCAGCGACAGCCTTCGCGGAACTGATCGCGAATCTTATGTGTTGATGCAGGCTTACATGATGCGCAACAATCGTGGCGGCGATGAGCAGTCGCAACAAGACTCTTCACCAGGTAGCTACTCTGACTTGTCCAATGAGGAGGCGCTGAAAATTTTAGGCCTAGAAAGTGGTGCATCGAAAGAAGATATTGGCAAAGCCCACAAGCGACTGATGCAGCGCCTGCACCCGGACCGCGGTGGCAGCGACTATCTCGCGGCTAAAATTAATGCGGCCAAAGATCAGCTAATCTAGCTTGTAGCCAAAGCCCCAATATACTGAGCACCCTATGCGTCACAGGCAAGATTTTGATCCTGCAAAAAAAATTAACTGGAAGATATTTCAGGTCATATGGCCCTACCTACTCGAATACAAAGTTCGTATCGGCATCGCCATTGTCTGTTTGGTGTTATCCAAAACAGCCAGCGTCTACGGCCCTTTTTTACTCAAAGATATAGTCGACACACTAAACCCTGCAGCTAGCGGTGGCATTGCTCCCAGTATCCCCAACATGATGGCAGTGCCCATCGGTCTGGTGCTCGCCTATGGCTTCGCGCGTTTTTCCATGATCATTCTCGGAGAAATCCGCGATACAGTTTTTGGTCGAGTCACTGAACGAGCCATGCGCCGCATAGGTCTGCAGGTGTTTAATCATGTCCACAGCCTCGACTTAGACTTTCATCTCAATCGTCGCACTGGCGGCTTGGCCAGAGATATAGAGCGCGGCACCAGCGGCATCAGCTTTTTGATGCGCTTCTTTGTGTTTAATATTGCCCCGACACTAATTGAAATCGGCCTAGTTATTGGCCTGCTGTTTTATAACTACGGCATCGAATTTGCCGCTATTACTATGGCCTCAGTGGTCCTGTATATTTTCTTTTCAATGATCACCACAGACTGGCGCACTCAGTTTGTTCGCGAGGCCAATAAAGCCGACTCCGCAGCAAGCACCAGATCCATAGACAGCCTGCTGAACTATGAAACGGTTAAATACTTTACCAATGAAGAGTATGAGGCGCGTCTCTACGACCATGCCCTAGCGGACTGGGAATCGGCGCGACGCAAAAACCGCCTGTCGCTACTCTCGCTCAATGCGGGTCAGGCACTGATTATTACCGTCGCCATGACAGCCATGATGTGGCTGGCCGCCCAGCGAGTAGCCGAGGGCGCCATGACCATAGGTGACTTTGTCTTGATCAATGCTTTTATGATGCAGCTGTTTATGCCGCTTAATTTTCTCGGTTTTGTCTATCGGGAAATCAAAGGGTCCATGGCCAATATTGAGAATATGTTTGCCCTGATGGAACTGAGCAGTAAGGTCCAAGATGCCCCAGCAGCGCCGCAGCTAAATGTTCGCCAGGGGCATATTCGCTTTGATCAGGTTTGCTTTGACTATCAGGCGGATCGGAAGATTCTGAAAAACATCAGCTTTGAAATCCAGCCAGGTGAAAAGGTCGCCATAGTCGGTGCCAGTGGTGCTGGAAAATCGACCCTTGTGAAATTATTGTTCCGTTTTTACGATCCAACCCAGGGCAATATTTCCATTGATGGCCAGGATATTCGCACAGTGTCTCAACAGTCCCTGCGCGGGGCTATTGGCATAGTGCCCCAGGATACGGTGCTGTTTAACAGCAGCATCTTTGACAATATTCGCTACGGAAAGCCTGAGGCCAGCGACGAAGAGGTTCACAATGCAATCCGCATGGCCCACCTTGAAGCCTTTATTAAGCAGTTGCCAGATGGCGTCGACACCATGGTGGGTGAACGCGGTCTGAAACTATCGGGAGGCGAAAAGCAACGCGTGGCCATCGCCAGAACCATTCTTAAGCGGCCGCCAATTCTGCTATTTGATGAGGCTACCTCGTCGCTAGACAGTAAGTCAGAGCGCTCTATATTAGCGGCCCTGCGAGAGATCGCCGAAGGTCATACCAGCTTGGTCATTGCCCATCGTCTGTCCACCATTGTTGATGCGGACAGAATAGTGGTGCTCGATCAGGGCTCAATAGTGGAACAGGGAACCCACCATGAGCTGCTGGCACTAGAGGGCCGCTACGCAGAGCTTTGGGCTACTCAGCTAAGATCTGCCAGTCTTAGCTCTGCCCGTCTTAGCTCTGACTAGATAGGCTGTGACTAGCAGCCCCTAGCTCAACCGCTAGTGTTAACCAGTTCACACAATCGAAGTGACACAGTTGCAGCCCATACACAAAAGAATAGAATTGGCTCCTTGGTAATCAAAAATTGTTGGCAGCGACGCTAACAGGGAGCTTTAACGGAATGGGCATTAATGTAAAAACTATAAGTCTATCTATCACCAGCTTTGCACTGAGCGTACTGATCAGCAGTACCGCCCTCAGCGCTCAGGTTGACATCGTCTATGAGGGTCCCAGTAACTCAACCGCACTCACGACCAAGGACGGCAAAGGTTCGAAGGCTGTCGAGGGCACTGTGTATGCGGGGCTCAGTTCAATAACAGTAGACGGCACTAACAGCCTCGCAGTGAATACATCCAATAGCAGCATCGAAGGCACCTGGGAAGCCACAGTCAATGACTATGCCGCTGTTCAGGATGGCGCGGGGGAATACAACAGTGGTCCTAATGGCGAGGAAAAATATGCCAAAGCAGGTTATCTGTTTAGCCTATTAGATCTCTCAGAGAGCCTCAGTGAGACCGCCGCAAAATACAACGCGCTAGTAAACTATGTTATCTGGGACATAATGGGTGATGTGCCTAACCTCAAAAATAAGAACGACAAAGATGAGGCAAAAGATTTAAAGAAGAGCGCTGATAAAAACAAAAAATTTGACTGGTCGACCACCATGGTTGTTTACACCGGAGCTGATGGCGCCAACCAACGAGAGTTCTTTGCCGTACTGCCACCGATTGCAACACCGATTCCCAGCGCACTGTTTTTGTTTGGCTCAATGGCCCTTGGGCTGTTTGGCATAGTTAGGCGTAAAGAAACTCCCGCCGCTTAAAATCACGCCTCACCCTGGGCTCTCGACGAATAATTGAGGGAGGCTTTCTCCAAGTCTCCCTCATTCATAACCCTGCCCGTTATGACGATGGAAATTGGCCTCGAGAGCCAAATCACACCTTGAACCCTCCCAAACCCACGCCAATAATGCCAACTAGATCGCATATACCAAGCGGCGTGGTTGCAGAGCATTCGCCAGACAATAGAATCACCTCATTCACATCAATAAGTGTTGGCATGAGGCTGACAGGGAGCTTAAACGGAATGAACATCAGTATAAAAACCGGCTTTAAAACCAGCTTTAAAACAATAGCTCAATCACTCGCCAGCGTTGCATTGACGCTTTTTATCTGCACTACAGCCACAGCCGCGGCAATCGATATTGCTTACAGTGACGCCGGCACGTCGATCGCTCTGCCTACTTACTACTTCGGCTCGGCAACAGCAGGACTCAGCGAAATCACCATCGATGGCAATAGTAGAATGGCTTTTAATACTGAACATGAGAGCATGTCAGGAACCTGGACAGCCACTGAAACCCGCTATGCTGATGTACAAAATGGCGCTGGAAAATATAACTATGGTCGAGGTGGTGCAAAAAAATACGCCCAAGCTGGATACCTGTTTAGCACCTTAGACCTCTCTGAAAGCCTCAGCGCTGTGGCAGCGAAACACAACGCACTGGTGAACTATGTAGTCTGGTACATCATGGATGAACAAGTGCCCTATCTATCTAGCCGCAGAGATCAAAATAAAGCTTACGGCCTGTACCGAAAAGCCGGCCGTCAGAGCAACTTTGATTGGTCCAGTATCATGCGGGTTTACACGGCCAATGACCGAGGCACTACCCGTGAGTTCTTTGCGGTGTTGCCACCAATTGCAACACCGATCCCCGGAGCATTGTTTTTATTCGGCTCTATGGCTCTCGGACTGTTTGGCATAGCGACTCGTAAGCGCGGCGTACTTAAGGCATAGGGGCTTTAGTCAATAGTCTGTAAAAACAGCCGGTAAAAAAACAGCCACCCCAAAGGCTCTGCCACTCAAATTAGAGGCAGAGCCTTTTTGTATCTCTAGGGTTTGTATCTGTAGGCGTTGTCTTTGAACAGATGAAATGAATATAGCGCCCAAGCCATTTGAACGGCTCTCGCTGGGAGTAACATAACTCCATATCAATAACTGCAGCCCCATTTTCATGACCACCTCGCCGGGTCGTGACATAGTCGTGAAAGACCCGAATACCCGAACTGTAATCTGTTGCGAGCGCGGCCTGCTCAACCCACTGCTGCACAGCGTCAGGCTGCAGAGGCTCGCCGGGAGTGAGGCTTTTTGGGTGGGCGGAAAACTCACCCTGCAATACATTAAAGTTACCGCGAATTAAATTGCGATAGACCAGGGCATTCTGATTATAAAAGGTTAGAGACAATCGCCCCTGGGGCGTCAAAAATTCCTGCAGATTTCCAACCAATAACTCTGGCTCAGCTAACCATTCGATCAATGCATGACTCATCACCAGATCAAATTGGCCTAGACCTTCATTTTTTAGCGTTTGGTATGGTTGCTGATGCCAGATAATCTTATCCAACACCCCTGCTTCCTGCGCCAGCTTCTGAGCTGTCTCAAGCATCTGCTTAGAGAGATCGTTATAGACTACCTGATGACCCAGCTTGGCCAACGCCACTGTCAACTGCCCCAACCCGCCGCCAATATCTAATACCCGTAATCCAGCCTGAGGTGTTTGAGATTCTAGGTGCGGCAGCACAGCGACTAGATCGCGCCAGATAACCGCCAGACGAATATCCCCTTTGAGGCCACCGTAAACCTTCCGAGCAAACTTCTCGCTCAGATCATCAAAATTTCTATCAACTGTATTTTTGCTCAAGCTGGTCTCGCAGAGTCATCGAATGGGTAATACATAATGAATAGCGCGATGTTAACCGGAATCTAGCTCTGCAGATATAGCGAAGCGTGCATTTGCCCTTTACAATGAGCGCCTAAATAAAAGGTCCCTCTTATGTCCCAATCAACAACCTCTGAACTGCCAGGCTCTCAAATACCGGCTGCGCACCAAACAGAAACAGTACGGCTAACCCAAGAGCTTATTCGTCGTCGCTCAGTAACACCAGATGACTGTGGCTGCCAGGAGGTTATGATTGAGCGGCTCAGTGCCATAGGCTTTAAGATCGAGCGCCTGCGCTTCGGTGATGTGGATAATTTTTGGGCGGTACACGGCGAATCAGGTCCAACCCTCTGCTTTGCCGGTCACACAGATGTAGTACCCACGGGTCCTGAGCAGAACTGGCAGCAGGCACCTTTTGACGCAAGCATAGTCGATGGCCATATAGTCGGCCGCGGGGCCGCAGATATGAAAGGCTCTCTGGCCGCCATGGTTGTAGCCTGCGAGCGTTTTGTTGCAATCAATCCAAACCACAGTGGGCGTATCGCTTTCCTGATCACCAGCGATGAAGAAGGCATTGCCATCGACGGCACCATTAAAGTGATTCAACTGCTAAAAGAGCGCAATGAACTGCCGGAATGGTGCCTGATTGGCGAGCCCTCAAGCACCGCAAAATGTGGCGATGTGGTTAAAAATGGTCGCCGTGGTTCACTGGGTTGCACTCTTACTGTGAAAGGTCAGCAGGGCCATGTGGCCTACCCTCATCTAGCGGATAACCCAGTGCATAGAGCCGCTCCGGCTCTGGCTGCACTGGCCAGCGAAGTATGGGATAACGGCAATGAGTTCTTCCCCGCCACCAGCTTCCAGATTTCCAATATTCAAGCCGGCACTGGCGCTACCAATGTGATTCCCGGCGAAATGCAGGTGATCTTTAATTTCCGTTTTTCAACCGAGTTGACCGAGCAGAAGATTATCCAGCGGGCAGAGAGCATTCTCGACGAACATGGGGTTAAGTATTCGGCCAACTGGCATCTTAGCGGCCATCCGTTTTTAACCTCAAGCGGAGAATTGGTTAGCGCCACCGTTGAGAGTATTGCCGAGGTCACAGGCCTAGAGACAGAGCTGTCCACAGCCGGCGGCACCTCTGACGGCCGTTTTATTGCGCCACTTGGGGTTCAGGTCATTGAGCTGGGGCCAGTGAACGAAAGTATTCACAAGATTGACGAAAATACCAATGTCGATGATCTCAACTGTCTCACGGAAATCTATCAGACTATCTTAAGCAAGCTGTTGGCTTGAGGCTAAGCCAGTCGGCGCAATATGAACGCTCTTAATAGCGGTCTCTATCTCGCGACTATATTGATCTGGGGTTCCACTTGGCTGGCGATAACCTACCAGCTCGGCGAAGTGGATCCCTTAGTGTCTGTAATATACCGCATGGCCCTGGCATCGGGACTGTTGTTTATCTGGTGCTGGTTGAGAGCGATCCCGCTCCGCATGAGCCTTCGGGATCACCGCTTTATGGCGGCACAGGGCTGCTTTCTCTTTGGTTTGAATTACTGGACTATCTACTGGTCTGAGGTCTATCTGCCCAGTGGTCTGGTTGCAGTGATTTTTTCACTGTTAGTCTTTTTCAACATTATCAATGGCAGAATATTTCTCAAGCACCCGGTGACATTGCAGACCGTTGTGGGTGGCCTAGTTGGCCTAACGGGTATTTGTATGCTTTTCTATCCTGAGTTCGCCTTGCTCTCTAATTCTAGTTCTGGTTCTAGTTCTAAGTCTAATTCAAACGACCCTCTGCTCGGTTTTGGCTTGGCATTTATTGCAGTAGTATTTGCTTCTCTGGGGAATATTGTGGCGACACGAAATGGCAACACAGGCATCTCGGTTTGGGCAATTAATGCTTGGTCTATATTCTATGGCACGGCGATTTTAGCGCTGATCGCCCTAGTCAGCGGTGCCGAGTTTTCCTACGGTTCGACCCTGGAATACAGCCTCTCACTGATCTATCTGTCAGTTTTTGGCACCATTTTAGCCTTCGGTGCCTATCTGAAACTATTGATCAATATAGGTCCAAGTCGTGCAGGCTATACCTCGCTGATTATTCCTTTTGTGGCGATTATTCTGTCGACTCTGTTTGAGGACTATCAGTGGACTCTGCTTGCTGCGGGGGGATTTGTGCTGGTGGCTCTGGGCAACTATATGGTGTTAAAACGACGCTGAGAGTTAAAAACCAAGAGGAGCTAAGGGCTAGAGAGTTAAGAGGGTTAAGAGGGTTAAGAGGGTTAAGAGGGTTAAGAGGGGCTAGGGCCTAAGAGATAGCCAAAGACTGAGGTTTTAAATAGGCAGCTTCTTAAGCGCATAAATATCAAAGCGCGTGGACTTCCCTTCCAGAGAGTAATTCGGCTTGGTGTCAGCCAAAAATCCCGCCCCAGCGGGACGCTTTACCACTACCCGATACTTGGCAACGACCAGAGCATTGACCAGCAGATCGTCTGCATCCGGATCTGTTCCTACAATGGCATGAAAAGCCTGCATCTGCTTTTTAACCTTGGCGGATTTTTTACGCAGTGGAAACATCGGGTCAACATAGACTACATCTGGACGCCAGACTTCTGGCTCTGGTTCTGAATCTGCCTGCACCCTCCCGTCGTCTCCTACTTCCAACTGGGCCATTTTGGCTACCAGGTTGCTGAGATAATTCGCGGCGTTGCCCTCGAGCAGACTGAGCCTACTGATAACCGCACCCAGCTCGTCATCCCCCTGTTCAAGTTCTTGATGTGCCGCCTCTCTACAGCGACTAAGACCATCGGCAAGCAAGCTGTGGACAATTGGATTGCGCTCCAGCATGGAAACCCTACAGCCCAGAGAGGCCAATACAAAGCCATCGCCACCCATCCCAGCAGTGAGATCCAACACCTGAGGGGCAAACTTACCGGAAACGCCTACAGCTTTAGCTATAGCCTGACCATTGCCGCCACCATGGCGACGGCGATGGCTGTGCTCGGAACCGGCAAAATCGCAAATAATTGATCCATAGCCTTTGTCTGCGGATGGACGCAGCACCAAGCCCTGTTCGGTAAACTTAAGAAGATAGTCATAGCCATTAGTGCCAGTGCCAGTGCCAGTATCAATCTGAACGGGCAAGCCTAGTTTTTCCGCAAGAGCCTCGGCCTGAGGCTTGTAGATACTCGACTCGTAGGCGACGCGAATGATCGGAAGGCTGTCTGTAGACATCGAATATTTCCCAAGATTTTAGAACCGGTGGTCACAGTTACTGATGTAACCAGTGGATTGTTTAAGTGCTGCAATTATAGCGTTACAGTGGTGCAATCGGGCACCTATAATGCAGCAATCAATAACTAACCTATGCCGCCCACCTCAAGTACCCTGACCGGAGTGTTTTATGTCTTCTCGCTATCGCCTTTTCGTCCGTCCTGTCCAAATCATGGGCCTTATTCTGAGCCTATTCCTTGTCACAGGGTGCGATCGCTATGCGGTAACTCTAAATCAGCAGCCTATCTATACGCCAAAAGTGATTTACAGCGGTTATCAGATTGCTGATCCGGCTTTGGCTAGCTGCGTTAAACTCACTTTAAACGAGGCAAAGATCACTCAGCCTGATCAACTGGAGACACTTAACTGCAGTTTTGCCGGGATCACTGATCTCTCGGGTATTGAGCTCTTTTCGAAACTTAAAACAATTAATTTGACCAGTAACCAACTCACTGATCTCAAAGCGTTGCTATTTCTCGGTGAGTTGCGTCAGGTCAATCTCTCAGAAAATCCCTTACTCAGCTGTAGCGATGTAAAGGCCCTTGATGAATTACTTAAGGATGCAATCATTGTTGCGCCAGTCTGCAAATAATTGTTGTAAAAGTAGACTTTATGTCCTATTGAGGTGGAAAAAAGATACCCACAAAACCTGTGGATAACTTTGTGGATTAAATGCTATATGGCCCTACTAAAGGCCCCAAAAGTGGGCCTAACACTTAGATTGATCATTTTTTAACCAGATAATAATAGCCATTAAAATCAATGAGTTATAGTTTTGTAGGTCAAAAATCAAGGGCTTACGTGAGTTTTGTAAAACAAATTGTAGAATTAGCAGCTATCTGTGGAAAAAAACCGAAAATAGTTTTCATAAACAGCAAAAAACATATTGCAGTGGATAGAAAAATGTTTTAAAGGCGCGGATTTTTTCCATTCATGTGCGAATAAACTGCGAGAGAATCACGAAAAAAGAACTAGGTGGTAGCCCCTGCCCGCAATCAACTCTTTTACTCTAAACTTGACGATTGTCAGTTTAAGGTTTTCAGCTCTAGCCAATCAAAGCCCTGCTGCTGACAGGCATAGTGCAAATTACCCGATCCATGGATAACAGCCTCAACTGCCGCCTTGACCTTTTCCAAGCTGTTATTCTTTTCACTGATATGCCCAATCACTAACTGTTGCATGCGCTGCTGGTCGAGAACCGACAATAGCTGGGCCGTCTGCTGGTTATTGAGATGGCCCCAGGGACCTGCGACACGATCTTTTAGAAACTCAGGATAACTGCCGGCATACAGCATATCGAGATCGTGATTGGCTTCAATCAGCAAGCCATCGCACTTGGCATACACAGACTCTATATGAGGCGTTAGAGAGCCAACGTCTGTCAGTATTCCAAGTTGATGCTGTTCGCTGTTAAACAGGAACTGGACAGGTTCTCGCGCATCATGTGGCACAGGTACCGGTGTCACCTGAAGATCGCCGATCTGAAACACCTGATGGCTGTCGATAATTTTAAAAGGGTAGTCTTTACCGCTAGCTTTTTTGCTGCGCATACAGCCCGCAGTGACATAGACGTCGATAGCGAACTTTGATGCCAGAGGCACAACCCCTTTCCAGTGGTCACTGTGTTCGTGGGTAACCAAAATGGCGTCTATATTTTCTGGAGTCTTGCCGAGTTTGGCGAGTCTTTGAGTGGTGTCGCGAATAGAGAAGCCGCAATCGATCATCAAGCAGGTATCGCGCCATTCGACCAGGGTCGAATTGCCTTTGCTACCACTGCCGAGAGATGCAAAACGCATAGAATTAATAACCTTTTACCAGCAAGCTTGTACTAAAGACCCTAGGCAGCGCCCTACCGCCAAGAGCGGAGTTAACTGCCAAGAGCGGAGTTAACTGCCCAGAGCGGAGTTAACGGCCAAGAGCTAAATTAAAAGGCTATTAGGACATATTGCTACGCAGAACATTCAGCAGGCGCAGAGTTTCGGCTTTATTCAAGCCCTGCGCTTCAGGACCGACAATGCGAATCTCAACATTGGCGCCGACGGTCTGTACCAAAATGCGGTAGTTAACTTCAAGAATCTCGTCACTGCCGCCGAATAAGCGGCTAAAGAAGCCTGGCTCCGCGGTTGTCTCAGGAGTGTAGTTTACGTAGATAACCCCCTCAGAACGATTCTGATCAACGCTGACAAAGCCGCCGCGATCAGCTGAATAGAGAGTCGAGGCCCAGGTTCTATCGAAACTTAGCTTGGCCAGAATAAACGGGTCCGAAATTTCAGGAGTGACTACCTCGACCTTGGCGTCGCCACCAATATCTTGGGCAAGCAAGGATACGGATGCGTAGTCGGCACTGGCGGCCAGATCATTGGCTAGCAGAGAGAGCATGTCTTGTTCGCGCTGATCATCGTCTGAGGTCTGTGGCCACTGGGCCTGATCTTCCTCGGAACGAGCTGCCTGATTGTGCACCGCGGATATCTCGGCACTGTCTAACTGTACGCCGGGCGAGATCTGAAAGCGGAAGCGGTGGGAGTTTTCCTCGTCGGAGTTAAATTTCACCCAAACAGTTTCAATAATACCCTCGGAGCCATCGGCCAGCGCTGCCGGCACGCCACTGCGATTAAGCACGTTGCGCACTCGGGGCCACACTTCGCTGGGGGGAACATTGATCAGTACCCAGCGGCGCCCTTCGAGCGTCTGAATTTTAACCGACTGTTCAAAGGTATTGACCGACGCCGGCTGTGGACGGGGTACGTCGAACTCCACTAGTTCAACACTGGTCACTGGAATTTGGGGAATTGGATAGATCTGCCCGAGCACATCTTTGTCCATGCCCTGAGGTACTACAGTCACTGCAGTCTCCTCAGCTAGTAGATAGTCATCGCTGCGATCACGCAAGCCCAACCAACCGCAGCCCGTCAAACTTAGAATAACAACTACATTTAGTGCGCTAATCAATCGTTTCATCGTTATTGGCAACCCATTAATTTGGTAAAAATCAGTTTCAATTCAATTTAAAATCAAGCCTAAAAACAGCTTTATATAATTTCGGCACTACTCATTGCAGCTCGAACCAGCTCATGGTGCTCTGCGCTCAAGGTTGTCATCGGCAGTCGCAAGACATTTTCCTGCAGACCCAGCTCAGCCACTGCCCACTTAACCGGGATTGGATTGGCTTCGACAAATAGATCCCGGTGCAGTGCTTCAAGCTTGCTGTCTAGTTCAGCTGCCGTAACTGCATCTCCAGCCAGGGCTGCCGCGCACATCTGAGACATTAATTTTGGTGCAACATTGGCGGTTACTGATATATCACCGTCACCGCCTAATAAGATTAGCTCTCGAGCTGTGGCATCATCCCCAGAGTAAATAGCAAAGCCCTCTGGACGCTGAGCAATCAACGCTGCAGCGCGCTCAAGATCACCGGTGGCTTCTTTTATGCCGACAATATTTTCAATCGCACTTAAACGCATGACGGTCTCAGGCTTCATATCACAGGCAGTGCGGCCCGGAACGTTGTACAAAATCTGGTCTATGGCGACAGCTTCGGCAATGGCTTTATGATGCAGATAAAGACCTTCCTGAGTCGGCTTGTTGTAATAAGGGGTAACCAGCAAGCAGGCATCGGCACCTGAATCGGCCGCAGCTTGAGTTAGGACTATAGCTTCACTGGTGGAGTTGGCGCCGGTGCCGGCAATAATCGGCACCCGGCCAGCGGCCTGCTCGACTATTACGCGAATAACCTGGGCGTGCTCAGCGACACTTAAGGTGGCTGATTCACCAGTGGTACCTACAGCAACTATGCTGTTGGTGCCCTGCTCTATGTGCCAATCAACTAGGTGCTTCAACGCTGGCCAGTCAACCCCTTGGGTGTCTTGGTGCATGGGCGTGACTAGAGCGACAATACTTCCGCGAATCATCTGCTACTTCCTATTACTTCAATGGATAAAAAAAACATCATGGTACTGATGGCTACTGGGCGACACAAGCTAAACCTTTGCCTTTGGCAAGACTGCTTAAGGCAGTGCTAAACGACGCGACGACGTGACTTTCTTTCCGGCAAATCATATAGATCGTTTTCGCCCTCTGGCCGATTTTTAAAGCGTCTATGAACCCACAGATATTGGTCAGGCTGCAGCCGAATAAATTTCTCAACAATTTGATTAATTCTAGTTGCGTCGGCAAGATCGTCGCCTGTTGGGAAATCTTCCAGCGCCGGATAAACCGTTATTTTGTATCCCTGAGATCCAGGTAGGCGAATATGACTAAAAGGTACAACTGCCGCGCCAGTCTTTTCGGCAAACCGCGCTGTGGCGTATACAGTCGCCGCTTGGACACCAAAAAATGGCGCAAATAAACCCTGTCCTAAACCATAATCCTGATCCGGCCCATACCAGAGAGAGTGGCCTTTTTTAAGCGCTTTCATAGTGCCACGAACATCGCGACGCTCAAACACCGCATTATCGCCAATGGATTGATTCAGTCGACCTCTGGCCTGTAAAAAGTCGTAGACGGCATTGCCATGGGCGCGATACATGCCATCCATTTTCCACTTCGATGACAGCGCCGCTGCGCCCACTTCCAAGCTGGTGTAATGAATCCCAAGCACCATAATACCGCGATCTTTAACAGCTTCAAGATGTTCTAAACCCTCAAACTGCAGTAGCTTGCTGAAACGCTTTTGCGACCACCACCAGGAGATACCCACTTCCATCACTGCAATACCAGTGCTGATAAAGTTGGCTCTCAGCAAGGCCGCCTGTTCCTCAGCACTGAGCTCAGGGAAACAGATTTCAATATTGCGCCGGGCAATAATTTTGCGACGACTGGGAATGGCATGAAAAACTAGGCCAATGCCCTTGCCAATCAACAGCAAAACAGGAAATGGCAGCAGAGTAATCAACCGCCACAGCCCAAAGGCAAACCAGATCAGCCAGTAGCGTGGATGCAATAATACGAGTCTAAACTGGGTGGCTTTTGAGCTGCTCATAGTCTGGCTGCAATCCAGTGAAATATAGGTTCATGTGTCACAATTAATTGCCGACAGCTATTACACCAAATTGCCAATAGAGACATCGGTGGCCACATCGGCCTGATAGTCGACACCATCAAGACCAAAGCCAAACAGGGTTAAAAACTCTTCTTTGTAGCCAGCGAAATCGGTTAGCTCTGCAAGGTTTTCAGTACTGATCTTGGCCCAGGCAGCAGCCACTACGGCCTGCACTTCAGGTCGCAGTTCGAGTTCATCACAGCGCAGACGGCCCTCTTTATCAGTGCGTGGATCGGCACTGTAGAGGCATTCTGTATACAAACGGTAGAGCTGCTCAATACAGCCCTCATGACTGCCATCGCGCTTCATCTCTTTAAATAGCATGGCCAGATACAAGGGCATAATCGGAATCGCTGAACTGGCCTGAGTGACTACTGCTTTGAGTACAGATACCCGAGCGTCGCCGCCGGTGGCCGCAAGCTTGTCGCGAATCGACAGCACCCGCTTGTCGAGATCTTTCTTGGCCTGACCAATGGTGCCATCCCAGTAGAGATCCCAGGTCATCTTTTCGCCAATATAGGTAAAGGCTGTGGTCTTGGCTCCCGGCGCTAAAACACCGGCCTCATCCAATGCATCAATCCACATCTGCCAGTCTTCACCACCCATAACTGCGACTGTGTCAGAGATTTCCTGATCATTTGCCGCTGATAGGCTAAATTCTTGAATGGTCTCTTTGTCGGTATTAATACCACGCATGGTGATATCTTTACCCACGGGCTTGAGTGTTGAATTAAACACTTCACCGGTTTTAGGGTGCTGTCGACGGGGCGCCGCAAGGCTGTAAATCACCAGATCAATCTGGCCGAGATCCTCTTTGATGGTCTCAATAGTCTTGGCTTTTATCTCATCGGAAAAGGCATCGCCATTGATGCTTTTCGCATAGAGGCCATCCTGCTCTGCATATTTGTGGAATGCCGCTGAGTTATACCAACCGGCAGTGCCAGGCTTGGTTTCAGTGCCGGGCTTTTCAAAGAAGATTCCCAGGGTCGAGGCACCACTGCCAAAGGCGGCGGTAATCCGTGCGGCCAGACCATAGCCAGTGGAGGAGCCAATAACCAAAACACGCTTAGGCGCTTCAATAGCAGGCTGAGCTTTGATGAAGTCGATTTGGTTTTTAACATTGGCTTCGCAGCCAACAGGATGGCTGGTAATACACATAAAGCCGCGGACGCGTGGTTTGATGATCATTCTTGAGTCTCCGTACTGTGGTGAATCGAATTTTAAGGGCGCAATGATACCCTACTGGCAATCTTTACCCAAAAAAAATCCATTTTAATCAGCCAAAAGCTAACGCCCGGCAGAAGCGCTAAAACCCTGAGATTTTTGATCATCTTTAGCGGTGACCACGTACAATGATTTAACCCATCCTTTTTGAGTGATCACTTTGAATCCAAACGCCCTCAGCTATCCCTTTCTGCGCCATGAATTTTTGCAGGCACTTGAGGATAGCGGCAGCGCCTGTGACGCCAGCGGCTGGTATCCAGTGCATCTTTCCCTGCAACATGACAGCCACGCTGAGGAGGCCGATTCTGCACCCCTAGCAACTGAGCAAAGCAGGGCACTGATGCCGCTCTATTTAAAAGACCATTCCATGGGCGAATATGTTTTCGACCACGCCTGGGCCAATGCCTACCATCAGAATGGTCTCGAATATTATCCCAAGCTGGTAACCTCGATTCCCTTCACCCCATCGACTGGGCCGCGAGTGCGTTCCGAGCAACCGCTAAGTCCAGACGAGTGCACTCAGTTTGTCGATGAGGTGCTCTCAGTCGCGGAGGATACCGGCGCTTCAAGCTGGCACTTTTTATTCCCCTCGGCGGAGCATCGCCAACTATTTAATGATCCACGTTTGCTCCAGCGCAGCGGTGTGCAATATCACTGGCACAACCGCGACTATCAACAGTTCGATGATTTTCTCGCGACGATGAATTCACGCAAGCGCAAAATGGTGCGCAAAGAGCGCGCCGATGTTGTAGCCCAGGGTATCCGGGTTAGTATTGAGCTAGGTGCAGATATCAGCCCCGACCTCTGGGCCCTCTTCTACCAGCTCTATGAGCGCACCTATGCCAAGCGCAATGGTAGCCGAGGCTACTTAACAGAGGAATTTTTTACTCAGATAGCCAAGACCATGCCGGAGCAGATCGCTATGGCCGTGGCTTGGATCGACGATCAGCCTGTGGCCTGTGCACTGTATTTTTTTGACGATGAAACGCTCTACGGGCGCTACTGGGGCAGTGTCGGGGAGTTTTCCTACCTGCACTTTGAACTCTGCTATTACACCGGCATAGAGTTTGCTATCAGCCGTGGCATCAAGCGCTATGACGCCGGTGCTCAGGGAGAGCACAAAATTGTTCGAGGATTTGAGCCGATCGAAACCCATTCACTGCACTGGATAAAACATGCGGGATTTCGCGATGCCATTGCGCGGTTTTTAGTCGAAGAGAAAGAAGGTATTGCACGGCATATTGAGCAGGCAAACAGTATGTTGCCCTATAAAAAAGCTGACCAGTGAGAGTCGTAGCTTTTAGCTTTTAGTTACCTATTAGAAGCTACCAACTACCCACGTTTTCCATAGAAGCCCAGGGCTCTTGAGCAGGCAGTGACTCACCTTCTTGCAGCAGCTCTATGGAAATATTATCCGGAGAGCGGACAAAGGCCATATGGCCATCTCGTGGCGGGCGGTTAATCACTACACCAGCATCCATCAAGCGCTGACAGGTAGCGTAGATATCATCGACCTTATAGGCCAGGTGACCGAAGTTTCGGCCTTCCCCATAGTGCTCCGACTCGCCCTCTTCTGGCGGCCAGTTATAGGTCAATTCAATCAGTGGGGCCTTGGTCTCTTGGGCATTTTCAGCGTCGCTGGGGGCGGCGAGAAAAACCAGAGTAAAACGACCTTTGGGGACTTCGTATCTATAGAGCTCTGCGAGCCCAAGAGCGGTGCAGTAAAAGTCGAGGGATTTTTCTAAGTCAGTGACTCGAACCATGCTATGTAAAAAACGCATTACTTAATCCCTCTCTTTTAGACCTGCTTACTTGAAGACCTCTATAAGGCCAGGTAACGAATATCGCTGAGCAGCTTCACCAAATGGGTCATAAAGCGCCCAGCATCGCCGCCATTAATAGCGCGGTGATCATAGGACAAAGCCATGGGCAACAGCAAGCGCGGAACAAATTCAGCGCCATCCCAAACCGGTTTGATCTGTGATTTAGAGACACCGAGAATACCTACTTCTGGGGCGTTCACTATAGGCGTAAAGCCATTGCCGCCAATCGCACCCAAGCTCGACAAAGTGAAACAGCCGCCCTGCATTTCTGCCGGCTTCAATTTGCCATCACGGGCCTTGCCAGCCAGCAGAGCGATTTCTGCTGAAATATCCCAGATGCCCTTTTCATTCACGTCGCGAATAACCGGCACTACTAACCCACGGGGCGTATCCACTGCCATACCTACATGGCAATAATGCTTTTGAATCAGGTTCTGGCCATCTGTAGCCAATGAACGATTAAACTCTGGATTGGCTTCCAGTGCAGCACCTATGGCTTTGATCAAGAAAGCGACGGGTGTAACACGCACACCGCGCTTTTCGCCTTCGGCTTTTAGGCCTTTACGGAATGCTTCTAACTCGGTGATATCGGCATCGTCGAAGTGAGTAACATGGGGAACATTCAGCCAGTTGCGCTGCATATTGGCTGCAGTGAGCTTCTGAATCTTGCTCATGGGCAGCTCTTCGATCTCACCGAACTGGCTGAAGTCGATGGTGGGAACCGCTGGAATACCACTGCCGCCCGTTGCTGCTGCAGCTGGGGCAGCTTTATTCTTCATGACCTGCTTAACAAAATTACTCACGTCGTCTTTGAGGATACGTCCTCGTGGACCACTGCCAGGCACTTCGCTCAATGACACACCCAATTCACGGGCGATTAGACGCACCGCTGGGCCAGCGTAAATACTAGCCCCATCAGTTGCTGCAACAGGTTCGGCAGCTGCAATAGATGCTGGCTGGGCTGGTTGACCGGGAGCGGACTGAATAGCGTCGGGTGCAGTATCAGCTGGGGCAGCTTTAGCAACAGTCTTTTCAACAACCGGCTCGTTAATAACAGTCTCGTCAATAACAGCCGCGGACTCTTGATTCACCGGCGCGGCCGCTTCAGCAACCACTTCAAACAGTGCAACAGCATCGCCAGTGCCAAGCTTAGCGCCCTCGGCAACAAGGATTTTTAACACCTTACCGGAATGGGTTGAAGGCACGTCCATGGTTGCTTTGTCAGATTCGAGCACTACTAATGTGTCGCCTTCAGCGACTTCGTCGCCTACAGCAATAGAAATTTCAATCAATTCAACTTTGTCGTCACTGCCAATATCTGGAACCAGAATTAGCTGCTCAGCAGAGCTGCTAGCAGCTGCTGCAACTGAGCTGGCTTTTGGCTCAGCTACTGTCTCAGCTTCTGAGACAACCTCGGCAGTTGGCTCATGGGCCACTTGCTCAACTTCTTCGACCTCAGGAGCCTCTGCAGTAGCTTCACCTGAAACCTCAATCTCAGCGATGGGATCACCCACTTTAACCGTGGCGCCCTCGGCAACCAGGTACTTAACCAGTGCGCCAGCAGCGGGACTCGGGATATCCATAGTGGCTTTGTCAGATTCCAAAACCAGCAAGGAATCCTCAACCTCAATGTTATCGCCGGGGCTTAAGCCAAGCTCGATAACCTCTACGGTCTCCGCGCCACCAAGATCTGGAACTACTATTGTCTGTATTGTCACATTGATTCCTTTATTCTTATTTTCCGCAATCGCTAGGTACTTTACGTTAGAGCAGTTTAAACCTGAGCTCTGTCCACTCTTTAAACAAACAGTGGATTAGCTTTCTCTGGATCTATACCAAATGATTTTATCGCGTCGCTTACTACTGAGTGCTTGATAGAACCCTCATCTGCCAGAGCCTTCAGCGCGGCAACAGTAATAAAGTAACGATCCACTTCAAAGAAGCTGCGCAACGCCTCGCGGCTATCACTGCGACCAAATCCATCGGTACCCAGAACAGTCAGTGGCTGATTTATATACTTACGCATCTGCTCAGCATAGTTTTTCATGTAGTCGGTTGCGATCACAACTGGGCCTTCGGCGCCGTCGAGCTGCTCGGTGAGATAGGCTCTCTTGGGCTCGCTCTCAGGGTGCAGTAGGTTCCAGCGATCAACCTGCTGACCTTCGCGGGTTATTTCGTTAACACTGGTTAGACTCCAGATATCCGACTCAACCGAGTAGGTCTCTTTAAGAATCTTCGCCGCTTGACGCACTTCATTGAGAATCGTACCCGCGCCCATCAACTGCACACGCAGCTTGGCTTTTCCGCCCTGAGAGAACTTATAGATACCTTTGATAATGCCCGCTTCGGCACCTTCAGGCATTGCTGGCTGCTTGTAGTTTTCGTTCATTGTTGTGAGGTAATAGAAGCAGTTTTCTTTGTCCTCAAACATACGCTTAACGCCGTCTTGCACAATTACAGCTAACTCATAGCTGTAGGTGGCATCATAACTGCGGCAGTTAGGTACAGTGTTGGCAAGAATATGACTGTGGCCATCCTGATGCTGTAAACCTTCACCGTTCAATGTAGTACGACCAGCCGTGGCACCAATCAAGAAACCGCGAGCCTGACTGTCGCCAGCGGCCCAAGCCAGATCACCAATACGCTGGAAACCAAACATGGAGTAAAAGATGTAGAACGGAATCATTGGGCAGCTGCTGGTGCTGTAGGCCGTAGCCAGAGCAATCCAAGCTGACATGGCACCGGCTTCATTAATACCCTCTTCGAGAATCACACCCTTCTTGTCTTCTTTGTAATACATGATCTGCTGGTGATCGTGGGGCACATACTTCTGCCCTTCCGAGGTATAGATACCCAACTGACGGAACATGCCTTCCATACCAAAGGTACGGGCTTCGTCCGGCACAATCGGCACTACAGAGCTACCAATGGTTTTATCTTTGATCAGCGTCGACAGCACACGGACAAAGGCCATAGTGGTAGAGATTTCTCTCTCACCACTGCTCTCAAGCTGCTTTTTAAAGGTCGCAAGTTCAGGGACTTTCATCGCAGTGAAGTCAGCTTTACGGGCTGGCAGTGAACCACCCAGAGAAGCACGGCGTCTGCGCATATACTCAAGCTCAGGACTGTCTTCTGGTGGACGGTAATAGGGAACATTTTCCAACTGATCATCGGACACTGGAATGCCGAAACGATCGCGGAAACCACGCAAGCTGTCTATGTCGAGCTTCTTCACCGAGTGGGTGTCATTGGCTGCTTCACCTGCACCACCAAGACCGTAGCCTTTAACAGTGTGAGCGAGAATAACCGTTGGCTGGCCCTTGTGAGCAGAGGCTTCAGCATAGGCGGCGTAGACCTTATAGGGGTCGTGACCACCGCGGTTCAGATACATGATCTGGTCGTCGGTCATATCGGCAACCAACTCGAGCAGCTCCGGATATTTACCGAAGAAATGCTCGCGGGTATAGGCACCGCCATTAAATTTGTAGTTCTGCAGTTCGCCGTCACAGACTTCGTCCATGCGCTTGATCAGCAGTCCAGTGGTATCTTTTTCGATCAGGCGATCCCAGTGACGTCCCCAGACGACCTTAATCACATTCCAACCAGCGCCGCGGAAAACACCTTCCAGCTCCTGCATGATTTTGCCGTTACCGCGCACAGGGCCATCGAGGCGCTGGAGGTTGCAGTTGACGACAAAAGTCAGGTTCTCAAGCTGCTCGCGACCGGCCAGCGAGATTGCACCCAAGCTTTCCGGCTCATCACACTCACCGTCACCGAGGAATGCCCAGACCTTGCGATCGCCACGTGGCACCAATCCGCGAGCGGACAGATAGCGCATAACATGTGCTTGGTAGATTGCCTGAATTGGGCCAAGGCCCATAGAGACTGTGGGGAACTGCCAATAATCTGGCATCAACCAGGGGTGTGGGTAAGATGAGAGACCACCACCGTCGACTTCGCGACGGAAGTTATCCATCTGATCTGTACTCAAACGGCCTTCTAAGAAGGAACGGGCATACATACCAGGAGCACTGTGTCCCTGAAAGAACACCAGATCCCCTAGATCATCCCCTTCGGGACCACGGAAAAAGTAATTAAACCCGACATCATAAAGCGTCGCTGCGGAAGCAAAGCTGGCAATGTGGCCGCCTATGCCTTCGCTTTTCTTATTTGCGCGCATCACCATTGCCAGGGCGTTCCAGCGGATCAGCGAGCGGATACGGCGTTCCATAAACAGGTCGCCGGGCATGCGCTTTTCACGGTGAGAAGAGATGGTGTTACGGAAGGGTGTGGTGACCGATGGCGGCAGCTTTATGCCCTGATCACTGGCATGGGACTGCAGCTGACTGAGCAGAAAATTAGCTCGCTCGTCGCCGTGAATCTTGTGGACTGCATCGAAGGCTTCAAGCCATTCCTGAGTTTCAAACGGATCTAAATCCTTAGTCATTCATCACCAACCAGTTGTCAATTAAACGGTTATTTGCGGCAGTTTCATGACCCTGTCTAGAACTCGGTCAACGGGCGCAAAAATATGCTCGCAATTTTAATGTAGTTAAATTACGAAATCAATGGCAACTCAGGATGAAGGATCCGACTCAAAATTGTAAAAATTCCCATCAATCATTTGTAACTGATTGTTAATAATAGCTTTTACGTTAATATTTTAAAGTTAGTAAAATTACAAGATTACCGAATATGACCAATTTATCTAAATTCATATTCATAAACTGTCTCTAACTTACGTAAATCCACCATAACGCCCTCTTGATCCCCATCAATCGTCTCTACCACCAATTCACGCAACTGATCAGCGGTTACCGCCTGATAGGCACTACTGAGGCTTTCAATGGTCACGGATGCGATCTCGACTGCCAACTGTTGGCGGAAATCAAAGGCGCTGTAGCCGAGGCCCAGAGACTCCATAAATCGGCTATTCATCTCGCCCAGATTCTTCGGTGTTTCTTCAAGGCCACTCAATACAGAAGCTTTATAGCGCTGCAGATCTGCTTCAGCGAGAACCCCTACCTGATCTCGATAGGCAGCCAAGAACCCTGTCATTTCAGACTTAATCGTCGCCACATCCGCACTGGGTGACTGAACAATCATGGCTAAACCCGGAACCCGTAGATTATTACTGGCAAAGGCCGCCACCACGTACCCAAGCTGTTTTTCTGTGCGCAGGCTGGTATAGAACGGCGAGGCAAGCATTTCGCCCAGCAGCAACATATGGGCACGCTCAGTGAGACTATCGTCCCGTCCCTGGAGATAGAGCATCAGGGCTGCATCGGTATGGTCCACTGGAATCTGTGCTCGCTGCTCACCCAGAGACAACTTAGCCACCGACTGGGTCACCACAGTCTGCTGTAATTCTGTCCAGGAGGATAAGTTGGAAACCAACTGCATAGCCGAGGCCTGATCATGATTGCCGCTGATCAGCACTTCCAGAGAGAGACTTTCCAGTAGATTAGCCGCAAACCGTTTTAACTCGGACATGGAGACCTGCTCTACCCCGGTGACCTTTTGCAGCGGTGTCCACTGACCTTTAATGATTGAATTAAAGCTCGCCACCACTTGCCGAAAAGGATACTGCTGAGCAAAGTTACTCATATCTCGTGACAGACCCTGCTGAATGCGCTCAAAGCGCGCAGTATCCCAATCTGGGTTGGCTAGTGCAGTGAGAATATCCTCAAGCAGGACTGCCTGTTTGTCTGAATAGCCACCCACTACAATGGCAATACCGCGCTCACTGGGTTGCAGAGAAAAGCTCAGGCCGGCCTCTCGAGCAGGATAGACCGCAGCACTGAGCTGGTCGTTAATATAAGCGAGGTACAATTCCAGCGCCGCAAATGCCTCGGGAGAATCGATTCCAGAGGCCTTTAGTGAAGCAATAATATGCGCTTTGGGCACACCGAAACGCGTGTCCGGAAAGTGCCAGGCACTGACCTGCTTGCTATCGACAATCAGCTGCGGTGTGTTCAATGCCTCATTGGAGACAATCAAACCAAGATCATCTGGAATATAGGGATTGGCACTGGGCAGTACCAGATCAGTAAAGATGTCCGGTGACCGCCATTTAGCCAGATCAACATCAGCAATCTTCACCACCGAGTAAGGCGTCTGGTACATAACACTGATTGTATCTGTGTCGACCTCAGGTGCGGTGAGGGACAGCAACATATTATCCGGTGTTAAGCGCATCGCCACAGAACCCAATAGCTCAGCATTAAATTCATTCATTACATAGTTGGCATGGAGCACTTCTTCGACGGGATAGCGCTGCATTTTTGACGCCAGCATCGACACATAACCCATAGGATTCTGCTTTTCCTGAAACTGAAAAGCGATCTCACTGAGCTGCGCGGTTTCAAGATAACGCCACTTATTGATACCCTGTTGCTGAATCAACTGCACTGTGGCAAAGAACATCTCAACAATCTCTGTCTGATGGGCAAGACCAGCAGGCGTCAGGGAAATATCCACATAAAACAGCGCGCCGCCGCGATCTTCGAGACCGGTTCCGGCAGAGAGACCTTCGGCCCAGCCACGGACCTTTAAGGCTTCAAGCAAGCTGCCCTCGCCTTCATGCCCCAACAGTGCCGCCAGATAGTTAGCCGGCTTTTTCTGCCAGTGGGGGAACATCTTCGGCAGTGGAAAATTGAGACTTAGGGAGCGAGAATTTTGCAGAGGGAGAATCGATAGCTGCATCGGCAATTGATCAGCGGCAAATAATGGCGCCGCTGGTGCATCTACCACCACCTGATTATTAACCACAGGCTTAAAGCGCGGCTCGACCATGGTTTGAAGCTCATCGAGACTCTGATTGCCAAGCACCACCAATTTCATAATATTGGCGGAGTAGTATTTTTTATAGATTGCCAGCAATTCAGGGCGCAGTGGACGGTCATCAAAATCTGCCAATGTATCTAGGTTGCCAACGGTAAACATACTCAGTGGGTGTTGCGGATTAACCTGTTCCTGCAGTACATCCTGACCGCGGCGACTGTCGTCTTTTAGTTTGAGCCTATACTCCGACTCCACGGCGTTGCGCTCACGGTCAACATACTTGGCATCAAAGTTGGGCGCCGAAAAAAACTGGGCAAAGCGATCCAGAGCTGGCTCCAAATGGGCTGCGTCTATGTCGAAAAAATAGTTGGTATTTTCCAAGCCAGTACCGGCGTTATGACTGCCGCCGTGCTCGCTAATAAAGCTCTGATACTCGCCGGGTTCAGGGTATTTCTCGGTTCCCAAAAACAGCATATGCTCGAGAAAATGCACCAGACCGGCACGGTCCTGTGGGTTTTGATAACTGCCCACATAGACATCTAAAGAGGCAGCAGCCTTATCGCTGCTAGGGTCTGAAATCAGCAGCACATCCATATTATTAGGCAGGCGTAAATGGCGGTATTCACGACTGTCGTTGGGGCTGACAACAATGCCCTGGGGATGGTCCGCCTCCTCTGGCCCTGAACAGCCCTGTTGCAAACCGGCGCCGATCGCTACCAGTAATAGAAGCCAGAAAATGCTTAATCTGTTGCCCATGGACAGTTCCTTTTGTGTGTTTCTGCTTTACGTTTTATTGAGCTCTTATTGAGCTTTATAGACCGCCTGTTAAGGGCTTCTTTAAGGTGTTTTTTATCGATCCAAACCCTGACCAGCACCTAGGCGCTGGGAGAAGCTTCATTATCGGTCTCATCATTAGGCGCAAAGTCTAGCGGCGGTTGCAAACTGAGCTCTTGCTGCGCCCGCCTTGGCCAGGCATTGAACACAGCCTTCACCAGGGTGGCTAGAGGAATGGCAAAGAACACACCCCAAAAGCCCCAGATACCGCCAAATAAAAGTACCGAGACAATAATAAAGACCGGATGCAGGTTAACCACTTCGGAAAATAATAATGGGACCAATAGATTGCCGTCGAGAAATTGGATCACACCATAAGCGCCGAACAGCCAAAAGAAATCATTGCTAAAGCCCCACTGCATATAGCCAACCAAGAGCACTGGAATAGTCACCACGGTGGCGCCAATATAGGGCACTAACACTGAGAGGCCTACTAGTAGCGCCAGCAATGCTGCATAGTTGACCCCGAGCCACAGGAACACAGCGTAGGAGACCAGACCAATAATCAATATTTCAATGGCCTTGCCGCGCACATAGTTAGTGAACTGCATATCCATTTCATTCCAGATGGTTCGCATCACCGAACGCTCTTCTGGCAGCAGGTTGCTCAAGAACAGCAGCAGCTGATCCTTATCTTTGAGCATAAACATGACTAGTAAGGGTACCAAAACCAGATAGATCATCACCCCGATAATGCCGGGAAAGCTGCTGATGGAAAACGACAGAGCCTGCTCTAACAAGCGCCCCACCTCTTCTGAAAATCGCTCGGTAATCGATTGAAACTGTTCCGGACTGACATATTCGGCATAGCGTTCAGGCAGCGCCACGGCCAGATCTCGAAGCCCAGAAATCATCTTCGGCAGCTCGCCTATTAAAAGAGAGGTCTGACGACCGATAATTGGAATCAAGCCAACAATCACCGAGACAAAGCCCGCTACAAATAGCAGATAGGTACTTACCAGGGCTATAGCTCGCGGCACGCCGTAGCGCACTAGCATATTGACCACGCCCTGGAGGAGGAAGGACAAGATTAAGGCTGCGAAAACGGGTCCCAACACCGCACCCAGCGTGGCGATAACAATCAGCGAGACAATTAAAATAATCGTCAGCAGCAGAGCTTCTTCAGTACCGAAATAGCGCTCAATCCATTTGTGAAGTATCTTTTTCATCCATTTCCTCTCGAAACTGCTCTGTCAAAATTTGACTGGGCTTGCATAGCACTTAGTGGGCGCACTTTCGTGCTGCGGTATAGGAGAGCTATCTGACCTGAAACTTGTCAACATTTCAACTGTCGAACTGTGCATAATTTTCCGCTACAGTAATGCTGATAGCGCAGACTGCTTGTGCAGTGCTGCTTTATACTGACAGCGTTTAGCTAGACTTTTCAGTAAGACTCTTTGAAACACTTTATTTGAGATTAGGCCAATAAGGATCACCGCGATTATTTTGCCACTGCCAAAGCTAATTAGAAGCCTGATACTCTGCTGCCTGTTGTGGCCTCTGAGCAGCGTGGTGACGGCCAATGAAATCAAACTACCGGTGCTCGGCGATGCATCCTCCGGGATGATCTCGAAAAGCCAAGAATATGAGCTCGGCCGCATCTGGTTAAAAATCTTTCGCAGCCGCGTGCGCGCCTATGATGATCCGCTGATGCAGATCTATCTTGAGCAACTGCTCTATAACCTCGCCACTTACAGTGATCTAGAAGATCCACGCCTGGAACTGGTGATAGTCAAAAACCCTACAATGAACGCCTTTGCTGTACCAGGGGGCGTGGTCGGTTTTCATACAGGCGTATTTGCCTTCGCCGAGAATGAAGATCAAATGGCCTCGGTGCTGGCTCACGAGCTGGCTCACCTCAGTCAGCGACATTTCTCCCGGGGCACTGAAGCACAGAAAAAAAACTCAATGATTAGTATGGCCGGACTCTTGGCCACCGTTGTACTGGCGGCGACTGCCGGCGGCGATGCCGCATCAGCCGCTATGATCACCTCGCAGGCACTGTCTATGGATAGCCAGCTGCGCTATAGCCGCTCTAATGAGCAGGAAGCCGACCGAGTTGGCCTGTCCACCATGGAGCGTGCCAATCGCGACCCAGGCGCTGTCGGTGATATGTTTGCCACCCTGCTTAAGCGCAGCCGCTATACGGGCAGCCGGCCACCCGAGTTTTTACTCACTCACCCGATTACCGAAAAACGTATAGGTGACGCGCGCAATCGTTCCATGGGAACCTCTATGCGTCAGTACGCGCAAAATCCAGAGTTTTATCTGATGCGAGCTCGAGCTCTGGTGGCAATGGATCAAACCACCACTCTTAGTATCAATCGCTTTAAGGCTGAAATTGAGGCCAACACCCTCAAGGCTAACGCGGCACATTATGGTCTCGCCCTCGCCTACCTCAAAGCCAATCAGCTGGAAAAAGCGCGTCAGCAGATGCAGAAACTGCTCCGCAGCCAGCCAACTAATTTGATTTTCTTGTACACCGATATTGAAATCGATATAGCCGCGAAAAAATATTCCACCGCCCTGAGCCGACTCAACCGACAGCTGGTGGTTAGCCAAAATAACTACCCCTTAATGGTGCTCAAGTCAGAGGCCCTGTGGCAGGCGCGCAATTATGATGGCGCCGATACAGTACTTACAGCGCTGTCGCGAATGCGTGAGCAAGATCCTATGGTTTGGTATCGACTGGCTGAAGTGCGTGGTTTGGCGGGAAATATTTCCGGGTTGCATCAGGCTCGGGCAGAGTACTTTATTTTGATTGGTGTCTTCGATAAGGCTCGAGATCAGTTAGGTCTGGCCGCTCGAATGGTTAAAGAGGATTTCAAACAGTCGGCGATTATCCGCCAGCGACTGCGGGACCTTACCAACATGGAGGATAGGGCTGAAAGGCTATGATCCTTTAGCCCAGATCAACACTAGAAGACAGAACCCTGAGACTCAATGTTAAGCGACTGATTTTAAGTGCTTTGCTGCTCGCGGAACTCAATCATTCGGCCCAGTGACTTCATCGCTTCAACAGCGACTTCAGCATCGACAAATACTTCATTGCTGCCCTGCTCTAGTGCAGCCAGCAGGTTTTCTAAATCATTCATACCCATCCAGGGACAGCTGGCACAACTGCGACAGGTGGCACCGCTGCCGCCAGTAGGGGCTACCAACAGCTGTTTATCGGGAACCGCTTGCTGCATCTTAAAGAAGATGCCCTGATCTGTGGCAACAATCATTTTTGACTGAGGCAAGCTTGCCGCCGCAGCAATAAGCTGTGAGGTTGAGCCCACGGCATCGGCAATATCAATGACAGACTGCGGAGACTCGGGGTGAACTAGCACTGCCGCATCAGGGTGGACTTTTTTTAAATCGGTAATACCCTGAGCTTTAAATTCTTCGTGAACAATACAGGCACCATCCCAGAGCAACATATCGGCGCCGGTCTGCTTCTGCACATAGCTGCCGAGATACTTATCCGGTGCCCAGAGGATTTTCTCCCCAAGACTATCCAGATAGTCCACAACGTCTAAAGCAATGCTGGATGTCACCACCCAGTCCGCTCGGGCTTTAACTGCAGCCGAGGTATTGGCGTAAACCACCACAGTACGATCGGGGTGCTGGTCGCAAAAAGCAGCAAATTCATCAGCTGGGCAGCCAACATCTAGTGAACAGGTGGCTTCCAGGGTCGGCATCAAAACACGTTTTTCTGGAGTTAAGATTTTGGCGGTCTCGCCCATAAACTTGACCCCGGCAACCACTAGGGTCTGGGCGCTATGGGTTTTACCAAAGCGTGCCATCTCCAGAGAATCGGAGACCACGCCGCCAGTTTCCTCGGCCAGAGCCTGGATCAATGGGTCGGTATAGTAATGAGCAATCAGCACCGCATTTTTTTCAAGCAGCTGCTGCTTGATGCGCTGTTGTAATTCGACGACACGGGCGGCACTAATCTCAGACTCAGGCTGAACCCGACTGAGATAGTCCTCAACCACCTGACGCTGGCTGAGATTTTCCACTAGTTGAAGTTTTGCGCTCATAGCTCTTGACCCATAGCTCTTAATCCATAGCCCTTAATCCACAACCTCAATTAAAGGCTAGATAGCCAATAGACGGCTGTAACAATAATAATAGTTAACACAGCAACCGCTGCAATGGCATCGGCCTTGCTGTTGTCATGGCTGTCTTGATCGTTGACATCTTGGACTGATTGGTTGTTATCGCTGCTCATAAATAGTGCCTTTTAAACTGTCGAGTTAGCCTTGTCACACAGGGCTATAGAATTTGAGCGCGCATTCTAGCAAGCGCTTTCTCAGCTGTCGCCTGTTTACAGAGCCTATAAAAGCGCTTTTTAAACGCATTTTGCCAGAGGTCATTTAAGCCAATAAACCGACCAACAGACCGATATTCCGCAAACTGACTCTAATATGCCCAAATAGTAATTCAAAACCGGCCGCCGTGAAGCTATCATGTCGCCCCTGAAAGGCAGGGGCTGTATATTCGGCCGGCTATTCTGCATAATTTTTACTCAGGCCCGCGCTATCCAGTTCGCTTTGCATTACTGTTTGGGCTTGCTAATAAGGTTTAAAAAACACCTATGTATATCTACGATCAATACGATCAAAAACTCGTCGATGAACGAGTTGAACAATATCGCGATCAGACTAAACGTTACTTGGATGGCAAGATCAGCGAAGAAGAGTTCCTGCCCCTGCGCCTGCAAAATGGTCTCTATGTGCAGCGTCTCGCACCTATGTTACGGGTCGCCGTGCCCTATGGCCTTATGTCAAGCACCCAGGTGCGCAAAATGGCTGAGATCTCGCGCAAATTTGACAAAGGTTATGTGCACTTCACCACCCGCCAGAATATTCAATTGAACTGGCCGCGACTGGCAGAGGTTCCAGATATTCTCGCCGAGCTCGCCAGCGTGCAGATGCACGCCATTCAAACCAGCGGCAACTGTATCCGCAACACCACCACCGATCAGTTTGCCGGCGTTGCCGCAGACGAGATTGAAGATCCACGCCCCTGGTGTGAAATTATTCGTCAGTGGTCGACTATTCATCCAGAATTTGCCTTTCTGCCACGCAAATTTAAAATTGCTGTCTGCGGTTCTGAAGAAGACCGTGCAGCCTTTTTGCTTCATGATATTGGCATTCAACTGGTCAAAAATGAAGCTGGCGAAACCGGCTTTCATGTCTTTGTTGGCGGCGGTCTAGGCCGCACACCAGTTATAGCCTCATCGATCAAACCCTTTTTACCCAAGCAGCACTTGCTGACCTATTTGGACGCGGTACTGCGGGTCTACAATCGCTACGGCAATCGCAATAATAAGTACAAGGCGAGAATTAAGATTCTGGTCAAGGCCTGGACGCCTGAGGTGTTCGCCGAACGTGTGGAAGCTGAATGGGCACAAATTCTAGACCGTGATGTGGCTGGTGTGGCACAGCTCACTGATACTGAAATCGAGCGAGTCAAAACCTTCTTCCCACTACCTGAGTATCAGACTGTGGATGAGGCTGCGATTAATGCGGCACTTCAGGCTCAAGCCGCTGATAGCCTGGCCTTTTCCCGCTGGCTAGAGCGCAATGTGCGCAACCAGAAACAGCCCGGTTACGCCGCTGTAACTCTGTCTCTAAAGCCCGCCGGTGTAGCGCCAGGGGATGTGACCGACCGCCAATTAGAGAGCATTGCCAACCTCGCCGACCAGTTTTCCAATGGCGAACTGCGCACTACCCACAATCAAAATATTGTTATTGCCGACGTGATCAAGAGCCAGCTATTTGAGTTCTGGCAATTGGCCAAGGCCGACGGTTTGGCCACACCCACCATTGGCACCATAAACGATATGATCTGCTGTCCCGGTGGCGACTACTGCTCCCTGGCCAACGCTAAATCGATTCCTGTCGCCGAAGCCATTCAACGGAGATTTGAAGACCTAGACTATGTCTATGATCTCGGTGACCTGGAACTCAACATTTCCGGTTGCATGAACGCCTGTGGTCATCACCATATTGGCCATATCGGCATTCTCGGCGTGGATAAAAAGGGTCAGGAGTGGTATCAGATACAGCTTGGTGGCAGTGCGAATAAAAACGCTGCACTGGCTAAGGTACTGGGTCCCTCACTATCTCGAGATGATGTGGTGGACGGTATTGAAAAACTACTCGACGTCTATGTTGAGAATCGCCTCGAGGGCGAAGCATTCCTCGCTACCTATCAGCGTATTGGCACCGATAAATTTAAGGAGCGAGTTTATGCAAAAGATGCTTAGTCACGGAGCAGTTGTCGAGAATAATTGGACAGTGCTGCAGATGCCTGTGGAAACCGTTCCCCAGGGTAATATTCTGGTGCCACTGAAACACTGGCTAGAAAATAGCACCGAGCTTGATCAGCAAGCCGGCCTAGTGGGTGTCTGGCTCGAGAGTGATGAAGAGGTCGAAGCCCTGATGGATGATCTAGCTCAGCTGCCCGTTGTAGCCCTCAACTTCCCTAAATTTGTCGATGGGCGCGGCTTTTCTAGCGCCCGTTTATTGCGCGACCGCTATGATTATCGTGGCGAGATTAGAGCCATAGGCAATGTTATTCAGGATCAGCTGTTTATGTTACAGCGCTGCGGCTTTAGTCAGTTTTGCTTGGCAGATGAGGTTAATCTTGAAGCTGCTGCGACGTCCCTGAATGATTTTTCTGACAGCTACCAGACTGGTGCCGATCAGGCCGAGCCGCTGTTTAAGCGACTTCGCTAGCCACACTAGCGCGTTATTTTAAAATAAACGTCACTAGACCTTGCACCCTGGTGCTGGATGTATTGAGATAGCGCGATGGAACATCATCTAATACAAATCTTCTTTCTTATCTTCACCGGTGCAGCTGTGGTCGCCTCTCTGGCGCTGTTTGGTCGCCAGCCTCTGTTAGTGGTCTATATTCTGCTTGGCGCTGCCATGGGCCCCCACGGTCTTGGCTGGGTTACCGATGTGCAGTTAATTGCTGAGATTGCCAGCATCGGCATTATTTTCCTACTGTTTTTACTGGGCCTAGATATGCAACCTCAGGCCCTGCTGCGAGTGTTTCGTCAGGTCACACATGTCACCTTAATCAGCTCATTAATATTTGCCCTGGCCGGTTATGGGATTGGCTATCTATTTGGTTTCTCGGCTACAGAAAATCTGATTATTGGCACCTCGATGATGTTCTCTAGCACCATTATTGGGATCAAGCTGCTACCCACCACAGTGCTCCATCACCGTCACTCCGGTGAGCTGATGGTCGGCATGTTGTTAATGCAGGATTTTCTCGCCATCTTTGTACTCTTGATGCTGATATCCGCCGCCTCTGGTGGCGACAGTTCCATGCGCTTTGTGGTCAGCCTGATTTCTCTGCCGCTGCTGATTGCCGGCTCTGTGTTGATGGTGCGCTATGTATTGCAGCCATTGTTTGCTCGCTTTGACCGTATCGGGGAATATGTTTTCCTGCTCGCCATCGGCTGGTGTCTGGGTGTTGCCGAACTGGCGGAATACGGCGGCCTATCTCGTGAAATCGGTGCCTTTATTGCAGGTATCTCCATCGCCACCAGCCCCATAGCACCGTACATAGCGCTCAACCTGAAGCCGTTGCGGGATTTCTTTTTAATTCTGTTCTTTTTCGCCCTCGGCGGTGGCTTTGACCTGTCACTGATTCCGCAGATTGCTCTGCCGGCGATTATCCTGGCGATCATCATGCTGTGTCTCAAACCAGTGGTGTATCACTGGCTGCTGCGCAACCAGAGCGAAAGCCATGGCCTAGCCTGGGATATAGGCCTACGCCTGGGACAGAACAGCGAGTTCTCGCTATTGATTGCCTATGTGGCCTTTAATACAAGCCTGATTAGCAATAACGCGTCACATTTGATTCAAGCCGCCGCGATCATTACTTTCCTGATCTCGAGCTACATAGTAGTCTTCAATCTGACTAATCCGATCGCCTTAAAAGATAAACTGCGTCGGGATTAGACTGCGGGCAATAAACAGTACGTGTAATAAAACAGCGGGAGTAATACACAGCGTCCATAATTGCTCTAGGATGGGGCAATAATATAGATAAGCGCTGCATAATAAGGATGTTTAGGAGCAACAGGTTTGGGACAGCTACAAAGTAAAAAAGTCTATATCCAAGATCTCCAGCCGGGCATGTATGTCTCCGGCCTGGATCGACCTTGGCTGGACACACCCTTTAGCCTTCAGGGATTTATGATTCGCAACGAGGCCGAGGTAAAAAAGCTCGGTTTCTACTGCGACTATGTCTATATCGACAACACAAAAAGCCTCGCCAACCTCAATATTAATATCACCCCAAGGCCCTCTAGTAAGAGGCCTCCAGGCGTTGTGTCACGACCCTTTAAAGCCGAACTTGCCACACATCATCCAGTGAACTACAAAGAGCAGAGTTCGGTCACTCAAGAGATTCAATTCGCTAAGAGTGCCTACCAAAATATCCGCGCTGAATTCGACACCATGGTCAACCGTATTGGCAGTGGTAAGACCATCAACATTGCCCAGCTCAGCGAAGTGATCAATCCTTTAGTCGACAGTATTACTCGCAACCCTGGTGCCAGTATCTGGCTGGCACGCCTTAAATCGCAGGACTCCTACACCTACCGCCACTGCATAGCCGTAGCTATCTGGTGCACGGTGATCGGCCGCCAGATCGGGCTCCCAAAAAAAGATCTCACACTGCTCTCCATGGGCGGCATGTTGTTGGATATCGGCAAACTAAAAATCCCACCGGTGATCCTGAATAAGAAACAGCAGCTCTCCGAGCGCGAATTTACACTGATAAAAAAGCATGTGGACCTCAGTTTAAAGATGGCCAAGGAGTCGTCTCGGGTAATGCCCCAGGCGGTGATCGATATGATTGCCTCTCATCATGAACGCTTTAATGGCAGCGGCTATCCAGAGGCTATTAAAGGCACCCAAATACCTCTTTATGCGCGCATCGCTGCGATAGCCGATTGCTACGATGCCATTACCAGCCAGCGGGTCTATGCCAAACCTATTACTCATGCCCTGGCAATCAAACAGATGTATGAATGGCGCGGCTTTGACTTTCAACCTGAATTGATTGAAGCCTTTATCCAGGCGGTTGGGGTCTACCCCACTGGCACTCTAGTAGAGCTAACCTCCGGTGAAGTGGGTATTGTGGTCAAGGAAAATCCCGGTAAACGCCTGCGTCCACAAGTATTAGTGATCCTGGATCCCGACAAACAGCAGCGAGCCGACTTTACCGAGATGGACTTAGCCGCAGCCACGCAAGCTGGAAGTCAAAATATCGAAATCGCAAAAACCCTTGAGCCCGGCGCCTTTGGCCTGGATCCAGAAACGCTGTATATCTGAATATGATAAAGCAACCACCGGTGCATCCAAACTATCCAGACGATCTAGACGATCTAGACGATCTAGACGATCTAGACGCCACCTCAATTGACCGTCCAGCGCTGCTCAGGGCTCTTGAAAGCTGTCTCGGTGGCCATCAAAACGGCACTCAAGACAGCACTCAAGACAGTAAGAAGCTAACAGTCTTGGCACTGATTGATCTGAAGCAGTTTAGTCAGGTCAATCAGCGCATTGGCTATCTGGGCGGTGATCAAGTGCTCGGAGAACTGCAACAGCGCCTTGCATCAATCCCAAAGCACCCATTAGGTTGCCGCAGAACCGACGGCGATAAGTTTGCCCTGATTATTTCCCCACTGCTCAATGCTCAGCTGATTCCTCTAGTGGCAAAAAAAATTATCGATGCAACCACCAATCCGTTCTATGTTGGCACTCAAAGTCTAACCCTTAAAGCCCATATTGGTTTTGCCACTATCGCTGAATCTAACCAGCCCGCTTCGGATGCTGAGAAACTGTTACAGAGCGCCGAAGCCGCAGCCAAACAGGCGCAGCATTTGCGCCTCACCTATTTTGTTGGCGAGGCTTCGGCAAGTAATAAAGCACGGCATAAGATAGCCGTAAAAAAGAGGGCTTTGGATGCCCTCAGCGAGAATAGCTTTGAGCTCTTCTACCAACCCCAGATCTGCCTTTTGGATGGCCGCACCCATGGTGCAGAGGGCCTTATTCGCTGGAATGAAAGGGACCATGGTGTCAATCCGGAACAGCTGGTGGCCATTATCGAAGAATCCGGGCGCATGGATGATTTTTTTGCCTGGACCATCCAAACAGCAATCAGGGAATCGGCCAATTGGCGCGGTCAAAATATTACCACCGCGATCAACCTCTCGGCTTCCTGCCTGCACTCACCACAGCTCTTTAGGACCATCGAATCGAGCCTTAATCTGTGGGGTGCAGAACCCTCAGATCTCTGCATCGAGGTCACTGAGTCCACTATTCAGCAAGATTTGGATCAGGGTTTTCAGGCGCTAAAAAAGATCAAGGAACTTGGCGTCAGGATCGCCATTGATGACTTTGGCACCGGATATTCATCTCTGGAATATTTTAAATTTATTCCAGCTGACGAACTTAAAATCGACAAATCGTTTATTTCAAATATGCGCAACAATCCAATCGATATGGATATAGTCAAATTGATTCTCGACTGGGGCAAGCGCTTCCAGATGGAAACCATAGCTGAAGGTGTTGAAGATGCCGAGACCATGGCACTGCTGACAGAACTAGGCTGCACCTATGCTCAGGGCTACCATATAGGCAAAGCCATGCCCGCCGAGCAGTTTAGTCGATGGCTTGAGAGCCACTAAATTTAATCGCTACGCTAATAACCCAGCTCTCGACAACAAGCCGTGACAGCCTTAGCAGAACACACTTTCTGCGGATATTTGAAGCCGATGCTCAGCTATTTTTCTGCTATTCTTTTTTTGAGTCGCTTGTCTTTATAAGGTGCCTTTATAAGGTGCCTGTATAAGGTGTGATTATAAGGCGTCTTTAAAGGCGTCTTCACAGGTCCCTGATTACACAACAACAGATGCCGGGATATAAAAGGATCCTCAACCCCAAAAACAGGATGTTACCAGCACCATGAATCAGCCTATTGAGCAGACAGCTAGCGCAGACCAACCAAAGATCAACACCCTGCCACTCAACCATGAGCTTATGAACCGCGATGGTGGCGACTATAAAATCAGCACGGACATCTCATCGGAACTGCGCGTCGCTACCCTGGCTTACCTGAGTATCCAGCAAGAGTTTAATCGCATTGGTAAGACTGTTAAAAACTATCAGAAACCCGACATTAGACGCCTTGAGCCCTTTGTTGCGGCGATGGTGGAAAGCATTATTCGCAACCCAGCAGCTGCAGTGTGGCTGGCCAGACTCAAGAGTAAAAGTAGCTACGCCTATCGTCACTCGATCTCCTGTGCGATTCTCTGTTGCGTTATGGGACGCCAATTAAACCTCGATCACAGGGAGCTGGTTCAGCTGGCCCTATCAGGATTGTTAATGGATATTGGCAAGCTCCATCTGCCGGATTCCTTACTCCGTAAAAGCACCGAACTGAATAATCAAGAGCGAGCTGAGACACGTAGCCATATAGAACATGGGCTGGCCATTCTGGCGGACAGTAATCTATCCACAGAGGTCATAGCCGCAGTGCAGTATCACCATGAGCGCTTTAATGGCTGTGGCTACCCCAAGCAACTTAGCGGCACAGATATTCCTCTCTATGCTCGGATTGCAGGCATAGTGGACTGCTATGACGCCATGACCAGCCCGCGCTATTACGCGACGCCTATTCCCCATTCAGAGGCCATACTCAAGCTCGCAGGCTGGCGCGCGCGGTTATTTCAAAAGGAGTTGGTGGATACCTTTATTCAGGCAATAGGTCTCTACCCTCCGGGCTCTCTGGTTGAGCTGACCAATGGCGAGGTCGCGGTGGTGAGCGACTATAAAGCAGGAATGGGTAGAAAGCCGAAATTGACTGTGATATTGGATGTGAATAAACGCCGGCTGGCGAAAAAGAAGGTCATCTCAATTACAGGCAAGGAGGGCTCGATTGATATAGCCCGGAATCTGCCGCCGGATGCTTACAATTTGGATCCAGAAGCTTTGTTTTAGAAAGCTCTTTGCTAGAAAGCTCTTTGTTAGAGAGCTCTTTTAAAAGGCTTCTTTAAAGACAAAAGCGCTGGATCTAACAAGCGCTCAATTCAATCTATTTACTGAATTTCCAACCAGCCTAAGTCATACGCTCAGTATTATTGGTTAGACGTTCCCACCAGCGCAGCATCACGCGATCTGCGCTCTCCTCCGCCGCCAGACCCAAACGTTGATGGAGTTTCTTCTTGACCACAAAGGCGATCTCATAGACATCGGCTTCCTCGGCACGGGCAACCAGATATTCGTCACTGGTCTGCAAATCGTCCACCAACGCCACACTCAGTGCGCGAGTACCAAACCAGACCTCACCTGTCGCTATAAGGTCTATATCAAGCTGCGGTCTGCGCTCCTGAACAAACTCTTTAAACAGACTGTGAGTATCTTCCAGTTCCTCGAGAAACTTCTCTCGGCCACTGTCTGTATTTTCACCAAACATGGTCAGAGTGCGCTTGTGCTCACCGGCAGTCAGCAGTTCAAACTCCACATCGTGCTTCTTTAGCACCTTGTGAAAGTTGGGCAGCTGGGCGACAACCCCAATTGAGCCCAAAATGGCAAAGGGTGCGGCAATAATTTTATCCGCGACACAGGCCATCATATAGCCACCGCTGGCAGCAACCTTGTCAACACAGACTGTGAGTGGAATCTTGCGTTTGCGAATGCGATCCAGCTGACTAGAGGCCAGCCCATAGCTGTGAACCATGCCGCCACCGCTCTCTAGACGCACTACCACTTCATCATTGGCGCTTGCCTGAGAGAGTATTGCGGTTACCTCTTCACGGAGATTGGTCACTGCAGAGGCGCTAATATTGCCGTGAAAATTCACCACAAATACACGGGGCTTCTCGGCAGGCAGCTCAGCACCCGGATCTTTAGCCGCTTTCTTACTGGCTTTTTGCAGTTCCTTGGCCTTCTTCTGCTTTTCTTTCTGCAGGCGTTTGTCCTCAGCTTTATGCAGCGATTCGTCCATCACAGCAAACTTGATCGCATCACTCATATCCTCAAACATTTCGTTTAACGGTGTGATTTCCAAGTGGCCCTTGCTGCCGCTTTGACGGCTCTTTTGGCTCAGACCCACTACAATGCTGACCACAATCACTAAAGCCACAACGCCGGTCACTACTTTGGCTAAAAACAAACCGTATTCAAAAAGAAAATCCAAGACAGACTCCATATATAGACAGATAAAAATTGATTATAGACGGCTTAGGCGCCGTTGACCTCTTCGACAAAGCGCGCTATCAGGCGCCCCGACATACTTGTTATTGGCGGTAATATGGCCGGCAACTCTTTGTAGTGCCACCAATAGGCTTCGGCAATCTCCACCTCGTCCACTTTAATATCTGTAGTCACTGCATCGGCAATAAAGCCGAGCATCAGCTGGCCGGGAAACGGCCAGGCCTGACTGCCCACATAGCGTATATTTTCAATCTGCACGCCGGACTCTTCGAAGACTTCACGGTGCAGCGCCTGTTCGGCACTCTCGCCCGCTTCGACAAAGCCTGCAAGAGCACTAAAGCGCCCTTCCGGCCAGTTCATCGAACGTCCCAGCAAACAGCGCTCGCCATCGCGAACAACCACGATAATGCAGGGGGAAATGCGGGGGTAGAGGCTGATATCACAGCTTGCGCAGCGCAGGGCATGATCATCCGCGGCGCTCTCTGTTGACTCACCACAGCCACCGCAGAAACGGTGATTCTTTTGCCACTCGAGCATCTGCACCGCGCGGCTCGCCAGTGAAAACTGTTCGTCGCTACTGGACAACAGTACCGAGCGCAGTTCCATCACCGAGAAGCCTTCCATGGTGCGGCACTCCGGCGACAGATCCCAAACTTCGCAGTCAACGCCATTCCACTGCCCCAGCACCAGGCGCTGCTGACAAAAGAACTTCATCACGTCAGCCTGTTCGCGATCAATGACCAGATCAGAGCTGCCGCGAGCGACTAAAATATCGCGCCCAACCACGGGAATAATAACAAGCTTGTCAGTACCTGTAAGCACGTTAGCGGGAAAAAATCCTTCGAGAGCGGGAGGAAGCATGTTGCTGTAATTGCCTTATAGATATATTTTAAAAAGCCTCTATAAAGAGGCTGCACTGAAGCTTGCATATTGCGGGATCAACCGCTACTGTTTGCGCCGTAAAAATGCAGTTTAACACGATTTTTTTCCGACTAGATAATAATAAGGACCTACCATGCAGCCGACGATGTATCAGGCGTTCCAAAAAAACTTTCTGGGCAATTCCCCAGGTTGGTATGAGAAAGCCATTATTGCCTTTCTGATCATCAACCCTTTCGCACTCTGGGCTTTTGGCCCCTTCGTGACTGGCTGGATGCTGATTGCTGAATTTATTTTAACCCTTGCCATGGCGCTTAAATGCTACCCATTGCAGCCCGGTGGCCTGCTCGCCATCCAGGCAATTCTGCTGGGTATGGCATCGCCAGAAGCGGTCTACCAGGAGACGGTATCCAACTTCCAAGTGATTCTGCTGCTGATGTTTATGGTCGCCGGCATCTACTTTATGCGCGATATGCTGCTTTTTGTTTTCACCAATATTCTGCTCAAGGTGAAATCTAAAACCACCCTGTCCTTTTTATTCTGTTTTGCCGGTGCCTTTCTCTCTGCATTTCTCGACGCATTGACGGTTACAGCAGTACTGATTACTATTTCGGTTGGCTTCTACTCTGTGTTCCACAAGGTCGCGTCGGGCAAGAAAATTATCGATGACGGGCATGATCACAGCACTGATGAACAGCTTGCTGGTAGCCAGCGTGAAAACCTCGAAAAATTCCGCGCGTTCTTGCGCAGCTTGATTATGCACGGTGCCGTGGGTACAGCTCTGGGTGGCGTGACCACTGTAGTGGGCGAACCGCAAAACCTGTTGATCGCCGAAAAAGCCGGTTGGGAATTTATTGAATTCTTTATGATGATGGCGCCAGTGACCATGCCTGTTCTGGTCTGTGGTTTAGCGACATGCATCATTTTGGAAAAAACCAAAATCCTTGGCTACGGAGCAGAGATGCCCGAGGAAGTCCGAGTGATTCTGCAAGCGTCCAGTGACCACGATAACTCTCGCCGCACTCAGTACGATAAAGCTGCAATGATTGTTCAGGTTGTCGTCTCGCTAATCTTGGTATTAGGCTTGGCCTTTCACTGGGCTCCAGTAGGCTTGATTGGCTTGATGGTAATCGTATTGCTAACAGCGTTTAACGGCGTTACCGAAGAGCACCGTATTGGCCACGCCTTTGAAGAGGCCCTGCCCTTCACGGCGCTGCTAGTTGTGTTCTTTGCCATTGTTGCAGTGATCCACGAACAGCACCTGTTCTCTCCGGTTATCGGTTGGGTACTGGCAATGGATGAGTCTGTGCAGCCGGGCATGTTCTTCCTGGCCAACGGTGTACTCTCTATGATCAGTGACAATGTGTTTGTAGCAACCGTTTACATCAACGAAGTCAGAGCAGTATTAGACGCCGGTGATATTAGCCGTGAGCACTTCGACAAGCTGGTTATTGCGATCAACACTGGTACCAACCTGCCAAGCGTCGCGACACCTAATGGTCAGGCTGCGTTCCTCTTCCTGTTGACCTCGGCTATTGCTCCGCTGATCCGCCTCTCTTATATGCGCATGGTTATTATGGCGCTGCCATACACCATAGTGCTGACAGCAGTGGGCTTATGGGGCGTTGTGTATATGGTCTAATGAACTCA